>OHMI01000039.1_pt1 | contig 68090 bp, 56 predicted proteins | sample 1569271 | NCBI WGS metagenome assembly OHMI01 (sample SAMEA3879529, study PRJEB24766) | human gut metagenome | biome: human-associated habitat; feature: feces | place: USA | collected 1985/1987
GCTGACGTTCCTGAACTGCCGTTTCTCGGAACGGAAGGTCATCAAGACGGAACGGGTGGAGAAAATCGTGGTGTCGGCCGTGAAACAGTCGCTCAAGGCACGCAAGCCGGTGGTGAACGAGATGACGGACTTCCGCCGCTTTATGGAGCGGGAGTTTACGGGACAGAAGTTTATCGCCCACTGCTATGAGGTGGAAAAGCCTCTGTTGCGCGACGTGCTCCGCAAGGACGAGGACGCCGTGGTGCTGATTGGTCCGGAAGGGGATTTCAGTCCGGAGGAAGTGGCGCTGGCTGCAGAAAAGGGCTTTCAGGCAGTGAGTCTGGGCAAGTCGCGCCTGCGTACGGAAACGGCGGCACTGGTGGCCGTACACCTGATGAACCTGACGCACGCGGAATAAGCTGATGTGTAACTTTTAAATAGAATCATTATGAAAAAGACATGGAAATGGATGGGAGGCCTGGCTTTGGGTATGGCTTTCCTGTTGTCTGCCTGCGGGGAAGACAATGCGTACACCAATGCGTTGCCAAAGGATGCGGCTGCAGTGTTCTCGTTCGACCTGATGGAGATGGCACAGAAGTGTGACCTGAACGACCAGGTGAAGCAGTCGATGGGGCAGATGATGAAATCGAGCCTGAAGGGCAGTGCGGATGCCCTGGTGGACAAGCTGATGGAGAATCCGGAAGAGAGCGGGTTGAGACTGACCGACCGGGTGTACTTCTTTGCCGCTTCGCAGATGGAAATGGGCGGCGTGCTGGTGCGCATGGCCGACAAGGGGAAACTGGAAGATTTGATGGCCATGCTTCAGGAGCAGAAGGCGTGTGAGGCTCCTGCCGACGGTGACGGTTGCCGCTGGACCGTGGGTGGCGGCGGACTGATGGCCTGGACGGACGATGCGTTTCTGATGCTGGCGGGCAACGGTAACCCGAAGGACTTTCAGCATCAGGCTTCGATGTGGCTGCGCCAGAAAGAAGGGGAGGGCTATTCGGGCACTCCGGAATTCAAGAAATTAGAGGATGCCGACGAGGACGTGGCCATGGTGACTTCGCTGAACGCCATGCCGAAGAGTTACCTGGGCCCGGTGACGATGGGGCTGCCGGCTGACTTGAACCTGAATGATTTAAAGATATTTTCTACGCTCGATTTCCAGGCGGGAAGGGCCGTGATGGAAGTGGAGACGCTGCTGGAGGGCAAGTTCAAGGACTTGCTGAAGAAGCAGGCGGAGGTGAGCGGCGAACTGGACGGCACGTATCTGAAGGTGTTCCCTGCCAATACGGTGCTCTGGATGGCTGCCAACGTGAACGGTGAAAAGGCGTATGAGCTGTTGCGTGAGAACCCGACGGTGCGTCAGGAGCTGGATAACTCGATGATGCCGCTCGACTTTGAAGCCATCTTTAAGGCTGTGAAGGGTGACGTGGCAGTGGCCATGCCGGAGATGTCGTTGAAACCGGGCTTCATCCTGTATGCCGACGTGAAAAATGGTGATTTCATGCGTACGTTTGAGGACTTGAAACCGATGCTGGCCATGACTAACGGTCAGATGCAGCTGGTGGACAAGGGCGAGAATGCCTATCAGTTTGTGGCTGCCAACGGTGCGGCACTGGGCATGGGCCGCGGACCGGTGTCTTTCTGGCTGGGCGTGAAAGATGACCGCTTCTACCTGACGAATCAGGAGGACCTGATTGGCCGTGAGGTGAAGGGACTGTCGCTGAAAGACTGTGACTGGGCCAAGGACGTGAAGGACAAGCATTTCTACCTGAACGTGAACTTCCAGGCTTTGTCTGCCGTTCTTCCGCAGATTTCTTACATCAGTATGCTGGACTACCTGAGCATCGAATCGGATGAACCGACCAAGGCTCGCCTGGTGCTGCAACTGAAGGACCACAAGGAGAATGTGCTGAAGCAGCTGGTACAGATAGTTAATAATTAATAGTGAATAATGAAGAATGAAGAATGAAGAATTAATAATGAATAACGGAGAGCATTCTTCATTCTTCATTATTAATTCTTCATTGAATAAAATGGACACAACATGGATTTGACTTGCGGCCACTTTGTAAATCCGTTTACTGATATCGGGTTTAAGATTATCTTCGGGCAGCCTGCCAGCAAGGAATTGCTCATCACATTGCTGAATGAGCTGTTGGCGGGGGAGCATCGCATAGAGAACCTGATTTTTCTGGACAAGGAAAATCATTCGGACAGTATGGCGGATGCAGGGATTATCTATGACCTGTACTGCCTGACCGACACGGGAGAATACATCATCGTGGAGATGCAGAACCGTTTTCATAGTAGTTTCCTGGACCGTACGCTGTTCTACATGTGTCGTGCCATCGGGCGGCAGGTGGAGAATCTGCGTGAGAAGAGGCGGAAGGAACGTGAGTTGCAGACCGGAAAGCCGGAGACGGAGGAGGATTTTCTGCTGAGTGAGCCGATGCAGGAAAATTATGGGTCCAGATACAAGCTTTCGACCGTGTATGGCATTTTCCTGATGAACTTCCGTGAGCCGGGACTGGAAGAGAAGTTCCGCACGGACACCGTGATTGCCGACCGTGAGAGCGGAAAGGTGGTGAACCCTCATTTCCGGCAGATTTTTTTGCAGTTCCCTTATTTCACCAAGGAACTCAAGGATTGTGAAACACTTTATGATAAACTGATTTATACATTGAAGAATATGCAACATTGGAACCGAATGCCGGACGCGCTGAAGGAGCAGGTGTTCAGCCGTCTGGAAGAACTGGCTGCCGTGGCCAATCTTTCATTGGAAGACCGCATTGCTTACGACAAGGCGCTGGACCGTTACCGTGTGAGTCGTATCGTGGAAGAGGATGCACGTGAAGCCGGATGGAAGAAAGGGCTCGCGGAAGGACGTGCGGAAGGACGTGCGGAAGGACGTGCGGAAGGACGTGCGGAAGGGCTCGCGGAAGGACAAGCTAAAGAGAAAGTTGCCATTGCACGTAACCTGAAATCGCTGGGTTTGAGTACTGCTCAGATAGCCCAGGCTACCGGATTGACCGAAGAGGAAGTGGAATCGACAGTTAATAATTAATAGTGAATAATGAAGAATGAAGAATTAAGAATTAATAATGAATAACGGAGAGCATTCTTCATTCTTCATTATTAATTCTTCATTGAATAAAATGAACACAATAGAATTACAGCAGACCCTGCCGGAGGTATTCGCCGGACGCGACGGAATCGTGTCGGACGTGTGGCACCGGCAGGTGGCTTTTCAGAAAGGAAAGATGTATCTGATTGAAGCGGCGTCGGGCACGGGCAAGTCGTCGCTTTGCAGTTTTATTTACGGGTACCGTACGGATTACCAGGGGATTATCACCTTCGACGGGGAGAACGTGCGGAAGCTCACGGTGAAGCAGTGGACGGATATCCGCAAGCGCTCGCTGGGCATGTTGTTTCAGGAACTCCGCCTGTTCGGGGAGCTGACGGCGTGGGAGAACGTGCAGCTGAAGAACGGGCTGACGGGCTTCTGCCGCAAGCAGCAGGTGAAGAACTGGTTTGAGCAGCTGGGCATCGCCGACAAGTGGGATGTGAAAGCGGCCAGGATGTCGTACGGACAGCAGCAGCGCGTGGCTTTCGTACGGATGCTGTGTCAGCCGGCCGACTTTTTCTTCCTGGATGAGCCGGTGAGCCACCTGGACGACGGCAACGGGCAGATTATGGCGCGTATCCTGAAGGAGGAAGCGGCTCGTCAGGGCGCGGGAGTGATTGTGACTTCCATCGGCAAGCACCTGCCGCTGGAGTATGACAGGGTGCTGAGTTTGTAAGGGATTAACACGAAGACGGATATGATCTGGAAATTATTGAGACAGCACATCAGTGTGGCGCAGCTGGCAGGATTCTTTCTGGCCAACTTGTGCGGTATGGTGATTGTGCTGTTGGGCATACAGTTTTACAAGGACGTGTTGCCGGTGTTTACGCAGGGCGACAGTTTCATGAAGAAGGACTACGTGATTGTGAGCAAGCAGGTGAGCACGCTGGGCAGCCTGGTGGGCAAGGGAGGTACGTTCTCGCGTGCCGACATAGCCGACATGGAGGCACAGCCGTTTGCCAAGCGGACGGGAGCGTTCACTCCGGCACAGTTTCAGGTGTCGGCCGGCATGGGCATGGCGGGCATGCAGCTCTCTACGGCGATGTTCTTTGAGTCGGTGCCCGACGAGTTTGTAGACGTGCGGCTGGAGGGCTGGACGTTTCGCGAGGGGCAGACGGAAATCCCTATCATCATCCCGCGCAACTACCTGAACCTGTATAACTTCGGCTTTGCACAGAGTCGCAACCTGCCGCAGCTCTCGGAGGGCGTGATGGGGATGATGACGCTGGACGTGCGGCTGAGCGGACGGGGACGGACGGAGCGCATGAAGGGACGTATCGTGGGTTTCTCCAACCGGCTGAACACGATTTTGGTGCCGCAGGCGTTCATGGAATGGGCCAACGCTACATTGGGTGACGGCGGCGAGACGGCTCCCTCACGACTGATTGTGGAGGTGGACAATCCGGCGGACGACCGCATCGCGAAGTATTTCAAGCAGAAAGGATATGAGACGGAAGGCGACAAGCTGGATGCGGGAAAGACGACGTGGTTCTTGAAGATGGTGGTGGGCATCGTGCTCACGGTGGGCCTGATTATCAGTGTGCTGTCGTTCTACCTGCTGATGCTGAGCATCTACCTGCTGTTGCAGAAGAACACGAAGAAGCTGGAGAACCTGCTGATGATAGGGTTCAGTCCGGCGGCGGTGGCGCGTCCGTATCAGGCACTCACGGTGGGACTGAACGCAGCGGTGGCAGCCATGGGTGTGCTGCTGGTGTGGATGGCGCGTGATGCGTATCTGGACATGCTGCGGCGGATGGTGCCCGACTTGCAGGAAGGCAGTCTGCTACCAACGCTGCTGACGGCCGGGGGACTTTTCCTGCTGGTATCGGTGCTGAATGTGCTGGCTGTACGGCGGAAAGTGGAATCTATCTGGAGAAAGAAATAGTATAAGCATTATATATTATCTGTAAAACCAAATGAAAATGAAGAAACTAAAGAACGTATGGCTCTTTTTGAGCTTTATCCTGATGGTGGCCGGAATGGCAAGCTGTAGCACGGATGACGACCCTACAGGGGTGGAAGTATCGAAGGAAGACATTATCGGAAATTGGCAGGTGACGGCGAATGATTATGAAAATGTAGTTGAAGGAGAAGGTAGTGGGAACTATGTAGGACAGGTTCTTGCCGTGAAGAGAGATGGTACAGCTACTTTTTTGGGCAGACAATATACCTGGAAGCTGGATGGAGATACTTTGACTCTTTCTGGTGTGAGTGATATGAGCGTAAAGGTTATAATTCTTAAATGTGAAGGTGGCATAATTGAGGCTGCTTATACCTGTTATTTTGTTTCGGAAGATTATATGGATAGCGGTCACTTTACCTTCAAGCGCGTGTAACGAGACATATTAATATAAAGAAGAGCCACAGCAATGTGGCTTTTTTTGTATATGTGTGACCGCACACACGTGCAATATCCTGTAAATATTTGTTTAGATATTTCGTCTCTGTGTAAACAAGTGTAAAACCACTTGTCCGATATCTCTTGATTTATGTCTATTATTAGGGGAATCAGTCTAAAAAATGTTACATGGAGTTACATATATGAGAGTTTATTCAGTAAATTTGCGTTACAGAAATGGTCAAACTTTAAACAAATACCCGGGACGTTTGTTTAAGAGGTAAGAACCATGGATGATTCATTCTTTTTAAATTAAAATAATTGCTTATGTCAAAAATCGTTGGACACATTTCGCAGGTAATCGGTCCGGTGGTCGATGTGTACTTCAAGTTTGAAGAAGGACAAGACGTGGAACACGCCTTGCCGAAAATCCACGATGCCATGACGATTGCCCGTAACGACGGGCGTACGCTGGTGATTGAAGTACAGCAGCATATCGGTGAAGACACGGTACGCTGCGTGGCCATGGACAGTACGGACGGGTTGAAGCGCGGAATGGAAGTCGTTCCTACGGGGCATCCGATTGCGATGCCTATCGGAAACCAGATCAAGGGCCGTGTGATGAATGTGGTAGGTGATACCATTGACGGTATGAAAGAACTGGACAAGACGGACGGATTTCCTATTCACCGTGAACCTCCGAAATTCGAAGACCTGGCTACTACCCAGGAAGTATTGTTTACCGGTATCAAGGTCATCGACCTGCTGGAACCTTACCTGAAGGGTGGTAAAATCGGTCTGTTTGGTGGGGCGGGTGTTGGAAAAACCGTGCTCATCAAAGAGTTAATCAATAACATTGCCAAGAAACACAATGGTTTCTCCGTGTTTGCAGGAGTGGGTGAGCGTACCCGTGAAGGTAACGACCTGCTGAGAGAAATGATTGAATCAGGCGTAATCCGCTACGGTGACGAGTTCCTCAAGAGCATGGAGGAAGGAAACTGGGACCTTTCGAAGGTGGATTACAACGAAGTGGAAAAATCGCAGGTAGCCATGGTGTTCGGACAGATGAACGAGCCTCCCGGTGCCCGTCAGTCAGTAGCCTTGTCGGGTCTGACACTGGCCGAATCGTTCCGTGACCGCCAGACGGGCGACAACGGTCCGCGCGATATCCTGTTCTTTATCGACAACATCTTCCGTTTTACGCAGGCAGGTTCTGAGGTTTCAGCCTTGCTGGGGCGTATGCCTTCGGCAGTAGGTTACCAGCCGACACTGGCTACGGAAATGGGACAGATGCAGGAACGTATCACTTCTACGAAGAACGGCTCCATTACTTCCGTGCAGGCGGTGTACGTGCCGGCCGATGACTTGACCGACCCTGCTCCGGCTACTACCTTTACCCACCTGGATGCCACTACGGTATTGAGCCGTAAGATTACCGAGCTGGGTATCTATCCGGCTGTAGACCCGCTGGACTCTACGTCGCGTATCCTCGACCCGCTGATTGTGGGCAAGGAGCACTACGAAACCGCTCAGCGCGTGAAACAGATTCTGCAGCGCAACAAGGAGCTTCAGGATATTATCTCTATCTTAGGTATGGATGAACTTTCGGATGAAGACCGTCTGACGGTGAACCGTGCCCGCCGCGTGCAGCGATTCCTTTCGCAGCCGTTTGCCGTGGCCGAGCAGTTTACGGGCGTGCCGGGCGTGATGGTTTCCATAGAAGACACCATCAAGGGATTCAAGATGATTCTGGACGGCGAGGTAGACTATCTGCCTGAACAGGCTTTCCTGAACGTGGGTACCATTGAGGACGCCATCGAGAAGGGTAAGAAGCTGATGGAAGCGGCTAAGAGTTAATAAGTAAAAGTTAAAAGTTAAAAGCTGATAGCTTAATATGAAAGAACTTCATCTGGTTATCGTTTCACCCGAAAAGCTGGTTTACGAAGGAAAAGTGAGCCAGGCTACCTTTCCGGGAAGCGCAGGAAAATTTCAGGTCATGGCCGACCATGCCCCGATTATTTCCACGCTCTCGGCCGGGGAAGTGAAATACGTGGCCGGACAGGAAACGCAATCCCTGCAAATCAAGGGGGGATTCGTGGAAGTCAAGGAGAATCAGATTTCAGTCTGTGTGGAACTCTGAGAGGAGCGAAGCAGGCGATGAACCGAATATGTTTTTGGCGGCTTTCCGGATGAAAAACCGCACGATACTATGTTTTTGTTGACCGTTAAGAAGAAATTTATAAAAGAACTGACCGTGATTGGAATCGTGCTGACGACGCTCGTCGCCGTGGTATATCATCTGTTCATTCCCGACAGGTATTTCCTGTGGTTTCCGGCCATTCCGATATTCTTCTATCTTTTCGGCCTGTTTTACATAGAAATGTTCGCGTTCAACTATCGCGTGGGGCTGGAACGGATTGCGATGACGTATCTGGTGTGCAAGGTACTGAAATTCATAATCAGTGCCATGCTGCTGATGTTCTACGGATTTGTGATAGGACATGAAGTGGTGGCGTTCATGCTGACCTTCATCTTCTTCTACTTTGCGTTTCTGATATTCGAAACCCGTTTTTTCCTTCTTTTTGAAGCGAAACTCAAACTAAGAAAAAAAGCTAATGATGAAAAAAATACGGTACATAATCATCACGCTGTTACTGCTGATGGCGGTTCCGGCTGCGCTGACGAAGGCACAGGCCGCTGAGGGTGACATCGACGTGAACGAACTGGTGTTCGGGCACATCGGCGATGCCTACCAGTGGCACATTGCGAAGTTCGGCGATACGGAGGTAAGCATTCCGCTGCCGGTGATCGTGAAAAGCAGTACGGGCTGGCATGTGTTCTCGTCTGCCCGGCTGGAGGAAGGCCCTTACGAGGGACTGTACGTGGCCGAGGGTGGTGCCTACGACGGCAAAATCGTGGAACGCAATGCGGCCGGCGAGGAGGTGCGTCCGCTGGACATCTCCATCACGAAGAATGTGCTGGGCTTGTTTATCAACAGTGCGGTGCTGCTGGTCATCATGATGAGCTGCGTGCGCTGGTACAAGAAACATCCGCTGGAAGACGGAGCACCCAGGGGGGGCGTCGGCATGATTGAAGCCACGGTGCTTTCTATCTATAACGACGTGATTAAGGGCTGCATCGGCGAGAATTACCGCCGCTACGCACCTTATCTGCTTACGGCGTTCTTTTTCGTGCTGGTGAACAACCTGATGGGGCTGATTTCTATCTTCCCCGGAGGTGCCAACGTGACGGGTAACATCGCCATTACGCTGGTGCTGGCTTTGTGTACGTTCGTGCTGACCAACGTGTTCGGTACGAAGGCTTACTGGAAGGAAATCTTCTGGCCCGACGTGCCTACGTGGTTGAAGGCGCCGGTGCCTATGATGCCGTTGATTGAATTCTTCGGTATCTTTACCAAACCGTTCGCACTGATGATCCGTTTGTTTGCCAACATCATGGCAGGACATGCGGCAGTGCTGAGCCTGATTGCCATTATCTTCATCACAGTGAAATCGGGACCGGTGATTAACGGTTCAATGACAGTGGTGGCTGTGGCATTCGGCATTTTTATGGATGCACTGGAGATTCTGGTGGCATTCATTCAGGCATACGTCTTTACGATGCTGTCGGCCGTGTTTATCGGCTTGTCGCAGGTGAAGGAACATGCCAAAAAATAATTGGTACAAAAAAATTAAAGTATAACCTTTTAAAACAAGAAAATTATGTTATTGTCAGTTTTATTGCAGGTAGCTGCAGGTGTTGGTATTAGTAAATTGGGCGCCGCTGTCGGTGCAGGTATTGCAGTTTTGGGTGCCGGTATCGGTATCGGTAAGATTGGTGGCTCAGCAATGGAGGCGATGGCTCGTCAGCCGGAAGCTTCAGGTGACTTGCGTATGAACATGATTATCGCTGCCGCTCTGGTAGAAGGTGTGGCTCTGATTGCCATCGTAGTTTGTTTGTTGACTTTGTTCTTGTAAAAAATAAAACCATAAGTTATGGGATTATTAACTCCGGATCCGGGGCTGCTGTTCTGGATGATTGTCACCTTCGGAGTCGTGTTCTTCATCTTGGCGAAATACGGCTTCCCGGTGATTCTGAAGATGGTGGAGGACCGGAAAGCATACATTGACAATTCGCTCAAGGCGGCGCGCGAGGCCAACGAACAGCTGGCCAACGTGAAGGTGGAGGGTGAGAAAATCCTGGCACAGGCACGCGAAGAACAGCACCGCATTCTGAGTGAGGCTGCAGCTACGCGCGACCGTATCATCAAGGACGCTCAGGAGAAGGCCTTCGCCGAAGGCAACCGCCTGATGGAGGAGATGAAGAAGCAGATTGAAACGGAAAAGGAAAGTGCCATCCGTGACATCCGCCGCCAGGTAGCTGTGTTGTCAGTGGGCATCGCAGAGAAGATTATGCGCAACAAGCTGGCCGATGAAAAGGAACAGGCTGCGCTGATTGACCGTCTGCTGGATGAAATGATTGAAACTTCTAAAAAATAACGTGTCATGAATACAGGAGTCGTTTCAAGACGTTTCGCGAAGGCACTGCTGGCATACGCGAAGGGTGAAGGGCTGGAAGACAAGGTGTACAAGGAGGTGAAGACACTGGCTGCACACTTTGCCGAAGTGCCCGGCCTGCGGCGTGCCGTGGAAAATCCGGTGCTGGAGAGAAGCAAGAAGCTGGAGCTGCTTTGCGAGGCTTCGGGTGGAAAGGACGTGAGCCAGGTGATGACGCGTTTTCTCAGCCTGGTGCTGGAAGACAGAAGGGAGAAGTTCTTGCAGTTCATGATGTGGTCGTACATCGACCTGTATCAGGAAGACAAGCACATCCTCATCGGAAAGCTTACCACTGCCGTCAGTTCGCCCAAGCTCGTGGCACACTTGCAGAAACTGGCTGCCGAGAAGACGCATGGTGAGGTGATTCTGGAAGAGACGGTGGACAAAAGCCTGATCGGAGGATACATCATCGAACTGGGTGGCTTCCGCCTGGACTCCAGTGTGGCGAACCAGTTGAAGCGCGTGAAACAGCAGTTTATCGCGAAAAACAGGAGAATAGTGTAAACAATGAATAATGAAGAATGAATAATGAAAAACGATTCCTATTATTCACTGTTCATTTTTAATTGTTCATTATTAATTATTAATTAAAAAGAATTATGCCAGAAAATACAATAAAACCCAGCGAAGTTTCAGAGGTGTTGCTCCAACAGTTGAAGGGGATTGACAACTCGCTGAAATTCGACGAAGTGGGTACCGTGCTTCAGGTGAGCGATGGTGTGGCCCGTATTTACGGTTTGCGTAATGCGGAAGCCAACGAGTTGCTGCAGTTTGAAAACGGTATCATGGGAACGGTGATGAATCTGGAGGAGGACAACGTGGGAGCGGTGCTTCTGGGTCCGACCGACCAGATTAAGGAGGGGATGATTGTGAAGCGTACCAAGCACATTGCTTCCATCAACGTGGGAGAATCGATGCTGGGACGTGTAATCGACCCTCTGGGTGTGCCCTTGGACGGGCGCGGCGAAATTGGCGGAGAGCTGTGCGAGATGCCGTTGGAGCGTAAGGCACCGGGGGTTATCTTCCGTCAGCCGGTAACGGAACCGCTGCAGACGGGACTGAAGGCTATCGATGCCATGATTCCTATCGGCCGCGGACAGCGTGAGTTGATTATCGGCGACCGCCAGACAGGTAAGACGGCCATTGCTATCGATACCATCATCAACCAGCGTGCCAACTACGAGGCAGGAAATCCAGTGTACTGTATCTACGTGGCCATCGGTCAGAAAGGTTCTACCGTGGCCAGCATCGTGAATGCGCTGCGTGAGAAGGGGGCGATGGACTATACCATCGTGGTGGCTGCTACGGCTTCCGACCCGGCTGCCATGCAGTATTTCGCTCCGTTTGCCGGAGCTGCCATCGGCGAGTACTTCCGTGATACCGGCCGTCATGCACTGGTGGTGTACGATGACTTGTCAAAACAGGCTGTGGCCTACCGTGAGGTATCACTGATTCTGCGTCGTCCGTCAGGACGTGAGGCTTATCCGGGTGATATCTTCTACCTGCACTCTCGTCTGCTGGAACGTGCGGCGAAGATTATCAACCAGCAGGAAGTAGCCGAACAGATGAACGACCTGCCGCCCAGCCTGAAGGGTAAGGTAAAGGCCGGAGGTTCACTGACCGCCCTGCCGATTATCGAAACACAGGCCGGCGACGTGTCTGCCTACATTCCGACTAACGTGATTTCCATTACCGACGGTCAGATCTTCCTGGAAACCGACTTGTTCAACCAGGGCTTCCGTCCGGCTATCAACGTGGGTATCTCCGTATCGCGTGTAGGTGGTAGCGCCCAGATAAAGAGTATGAAGAAAGTGGCCGGTACGCTGAAGATTGACCAGGCACAGTATCGTGAACTGGAGGCCTTCTCGAAGTTCAGCAGCGACATGGACTCTGTGACTGCCATGGCCATCGACCGTGGACGTAAGAACAACCAGCTGCTGATTCAGCCGCAGTACTCACCGATGCCGGTAGGCGAACAGGTGGCCATTCTGTACTGTGGTACGCACGGACTGATGCGCGACATTCCTATTTCGAAGGTACGTGCCTTCCAGGATGCGTTCTTGACTTACCTGCGTGCCAACCATCAGAAGGATGTGCTCGACGTGCTGGCTTCCGGAAAGATTACCGACGAAATTACGTCGCTCATTGAAAAACTGGCCGCAGACGCAGCCGAACAATTTAAAGCATAAATCCCATGGCATCACTGAAAGAAGTTAAAGGAAGAATCAACTCAATCCACGGCACGCTGAAGATTACTTCGGCGATGAAGATGGTGGCGTCTTCCAAGCTGCACAAGGCGCAGGAGGCCATTGAAAATATGCTTCCCTACGAACGCCGGTTGCACCGCATGCTCAGTAATTTCCTGGGCGCGGAGCTGAGCGTGGAATCGCCTTTTGCAGTGAAACGTGAAGTGAAGAAAGTGGCCGTGGTGGTGTTTGCCTCCAACAGCAGTCTGTGCGGCGGATTCAATGCCAACGTTATCCGTCACCTGAACGAGGTGGTGGCAGAGTATGAGCCGAAGGTGGGCCGTGAGAACATCCTGATTTATCCGGTGGGCCGTAAGGTGGCCGATGCGGTGAAGAAGATGGAGGGACTGACGACGGCAGGCGATTATCAGCACATGAGCGGAAAACCGAACTATCAGGAGGCGGCTGACTTGGCTGCCGAGCTGATGACACGGTTTGCCAACGGTGAGATTCAGCAGGTGGAGCTGCTCTACAACCACTTCAAGTCGACCTCTTCGCAGGTATTGACGCGGGAAACTTACTTGCCGCTCGACCTGAGTGCCGGTCATGCGGACGAGAAGGGAGAGGAGCAGGAAACCATGCAGGCCGATTACCTCATCGAACCGTCGCCGGAACAGGTGATGGAGGAGTTGCTGCCCAAGGTACTCCGCATGAAGATGTACACCGTGCTGCTTGACTCCACGGCTTCGGAACATGCCGCGCGCACCATGGCTATGCAGATTGCCACGGACAATGCAAACGACCTGATTCAGGAACTGACCTTGATTTACAACAAGAGCCGCCAGCAGGCGATTACCAACGAATTGCTGGACATCGTGGGCGGCAGCATGAGCTGACCCCACGGGCGGAACTCTTGTGTTCATTGCATAAAAAAACGTATCGCTGTCTCACGGCAGGATACGTTTTTTTTTGAACGAATAAACTAAAAAATTAATTATCTTAAAAAAGAAAACATGAAATTCTTTGGTGATTTATTTCTATAACAAGCTGATTTCGTGTTTTGTTCGCTTTATCTGTCGGTTTTTCTTTACTGATTTTTTAATAACTATAAAAGCATACAGCCGCACCGTCGAGCAGGCATTCCATTCGTCCTTCTCCCAGGCGGATATTGTCCATGTAGGAGTAGTCGCCTCCGCCGTAGTTCAACCGGATGCTGGTGTAGAAAGCGTCGTACCAGTCCCACGTAAAGGTGTAGGTATATTCCTCCCACCGTCCGCGGGCATCCTGAATGCGGATAAAGTCTTCACCCGTTCCGTTGGCATAGAAGCGCAGCACCTGGAAGTGGTGCAAGCCGTAGTCGTCGTACCAGTCGTCCTGCCAGTCGTAGCTGCAGAGATACGCTGTGCGTTCACGATATTCCAGGGTGTTGTTTCCCAGTTCCATTTCCACGTTACACGACGGGAAGGCGAGTGTCAGTGCGACCAGCATCGCCATATACATGAATTTTCTTACCCTTGTTCTCATAACTCTTTGTGTGTTTGTTTTCCTCTATGTGACAAAGGTATCCGGAAAAAATCATACAAACGAATGATTTTTCCTATTCCTGTGGGGGAATTTCCCTATCGGGGGTAGGGAAATGCATCGGTCTGCGGGGTGGCAGATGGTGTATCGCCTTTGCGGCTGATCGGGAATGCCGGTGCATTTAACGCAAAACGTCCTTGCGTTCGGATTGAAACACAAGGACGTTATATGGAAAACTCTTTTACGTTTTACATGAAACGCAAGGACGTTTCTTCAGGATTTCTGGAGAAGTACCGTCAGTGCATCGCGCCAGTCTTCACCGTTATGCGGGCAGTAGGTCTGGAAACCCAGCTGGCGTGCTGCCTGTACGTTGCCGGCCCCGTCGTCAATGAAGAGCGATTCTGACGGAAGAATGTCGGCATCGGCTATCAGGAAGTCAAAAATCCGCCGGTCGGGCTTGGTCACTCCAATCTGATAGGACAGATAGAGCTTGTCGAAGAACTCCGTCAGCGGTTCTCCCTTGGAGGAGAACTCCGGGCTGCATGCCCAGTCCATCACGTAAGGGTTGGTGTTGCTCAGCACGAACAGCCGATAGCGCTTGCGCAGCTCCTTCAGGCAGTCGAGCAGGCGCTCGTCCAGTCCGGTGAAGTAGCCCAGCCATGCCTGGCGTGTCTCCTCCCAATTAGGAGTGCGTCCGCCGCACAACTGTCCCAGTTTCACTTGGAACTCATCGGGCGTAATTTTTCCTTCTTCCAGTTCCTGGAAAATCCCCGTCTGGTGATATTTGTCCAGGCGCTGGTCGGCATCGACCACCCCTAACTGGCGGAACGCTTCCACCGCCTGTTCGCGGCTGATAGGGGCGATGACCCCTCCGAAATCAAAAATCAGGTTTTTTATCATATATTGTTTTTATTTTCTCAGCATCAGGTTCTTGAACGGGGCAGGATAGGGAGTCTCAAATTCCATCCGTTCGCCCGTAAGCGGGTGGTAGAAGCACAGCTTGAAGGCGTGGAGTGCCAGACGTCCGAGCGGGTCGGTTTCGCAGCCGTAACGTGCATCGCCCACCACCGGATGGCCGAGCGACTGCATGTGCACGCGAATCTGGTTCTTGCGTCCCGTTTCCAGTTGCAGCTCCATGAGCGAATAGCCGTTGGCCCGCTTGATGGTGCGGTAGTGCGTGATGGAGAGCTTGCCTCCGTCGTCTACCGGCGAGGAGCTGACGTACAGCTTGCGGTCGGTGAGCCAGGAGCGTACGGTGCCCTGGTCTTTCTCCATGTCGCCCATGACGATGGACACGTAGCGGCGGTCGTACACGATGTCGTGCCAGTTGTCGCGGAGCGTGTGCTGCGTCTTCTCATCCTTGGCATACATCATGATGCCCGAGGTTTCGCGGTCCAGACGGTGCACCACGAAGATGCGGTTGTTGCGGTGCGTGCGCTTCACGTACTCATTCAGAATGTGCTGTGCGGTACGCTCCTTCTGGTGGTCGGTAGCCACGGACAGCAGTCCTTCCTTCTTCTCCACCACGATGAGATAGGCATCCTCGTAGAGAATCTTCAGCATGGGGTGGCGGAACTCGTGCTTGTTCTTTTCACGGCTTACCTGCACCTTCATGCCCGGCTTCAGGGGAAAGTTGTACTGCGTCTGGATGTTATTGTCCACCAGCACCACGCGGTTGGCCAGCAAGGCTTTTACGCGCGTGCGGCTGATGCCGTCCATCTTCTTCATAAGGAACTCCATCAGTTCCGCCGGTTCATTGACCGGATAGATTGTATATTTGGCTGCGGCACGCGGAATAGGGCGTCGGCCGTTGTTGCCAGAGTTGTTTCTTGCCACTTTGTTGCGTCAGTTAAAAGTTAGAAGATAGGGGAGAGTGTTTAGCGTCTTTCCAGTTGCACGACATTTTCCACGTGATGCGTGTGAGGGAACATGTCGACAGGCTGTACGGCAGTCACCTTGTACTTGCCGTCGAGCAGCTGGAGGTCGCGTGCCTGTGTGGCCGGGTTGCAGCTCACGTAGACGATGCGTTTCGGCTCGGCAGCCAGAATCACGTCGATCACGTCATTGTGCATACCAGCGCGGGGAGGGTCGGTGATGATGACGTCCGGACGTCCGTGCTCCGCAATGAAGTCGTTGGTAAGGATATCCTTCATGTCGCCTGCATAGAACAGCGTGTTGTCGATGCCGTTCAGGGCCGAGTTCACCTTGGCATCCTCGATGGCTTCGGGCACATATTCGATGCCCACTACCTTGCGTGCCTGGCGTGCCACGAAGTTGGCGATGGTACCCGTACCCGTGTAGAGGTCGTACACCAGCTCGTTGCCCGTAAGTCCGGCAAATTCGCGTGCCACCTTATATAAATTATAGGCCTGTTCAGAGTTCGTCTGGTAGAACGATTTCGGTCCCACCTTGAACCGCAGTCCTTCCATCTCTTCGAAGATGTGGTCGTTGCCCTTGAACACCTCCACGTCGAGGTCGCCGATGGTATCGTTGCACTTGTTGTTGATGACATACATCAGCGAAGTAATCTGCGGGAAGCTGTCGGCCATGAACTGCAGAATCTCTTCCATCTTGCGGCGGCCTTCGTCGTCGGTCACCTTGCACTGCAGCACCACCATCAGTTCGCCCGTAGACGAGGTACGGACCATGATGTTACGAAGAAGTCCTTCCTGCGTGCGCAAGTCGAAGAACGGGAAGTCGTGCGCGTAGGCATAGTCGCGTACGGCATTGCGAATCTGGTTGGAAATGTCGTCCTGCAACCAGCACTTGTCGATGGCCAGCACCTTGTCGAACGCCCCCGGAATGTGGAATCCCACGGCATTCATCTGGTCGTACTTCACGTCCTGCTTCACCTCCTCTTCCGTAAGCCAGCGCTTGTTGGAGAATGTAAACTCCAGCTTGTTACGGTAAAAGCGGGTCTTTTCCGAGCCTAAGATAGGACGGAATTCCGGCAGTTCCACCTTCCCGATGCGGGTAAGGTTGTCGAACACTTGTTTCTGCTTGTACTTGAGCTGTTCCTCGTAAGAAAGACATTGCCATTTGCATCCTCCGCACACTCCGAAGTGACTGCAGAACGGCTCCGTGCGCAGGGGTGATTTCTCATGGAACTTTACCGCCACCGCTTCGGCGTAATGGTTCTTCTTGCGCTTCACCTGTAAATCGACTACGTCGCCCGGCACTACATACGGGACAAATATTACCAACTCGTTCACTTTAGCCACGGCTTTTCCTTCTGCGGCTACGTCTGTTATCGTTACCTTCTCCAGTAAAGGCAGTTCTTTTTTCTTTCTTGCCACGTTCTTTTCAATAAAACCAATTTGGGAGCAAATTTATACATTTTTCCTGACATTCTTCCATGTTTTTCGAAGAAGTTGATTTTGCAAACTCTATGTTGCAAAATATGTCGAAAAATATCTTCACAAAATTTGGGATTCAATAAAATATATATAGATTTGCCAGCGGTTGACCAACGAAAAACATTATTGAACCTTATCAAATATACGAAAACATGGAAAAGAAAAGAGTCTATACTTTTGGAAACGGACAAGCTGAAGGAAAAGCTGACATGAGAAATCTTCTGGGTGGCAAGGGCGCAAACCTGGCCGAGATGAACCTGATCGGGGTGCCTGTACCTCCCGGATTCACCATAACAACCGAAGTCTGCAACGAATATTTTGAAAAAGGAAAAGAAGCAGTGGTTGCGCTGCTGAAAGACGACGTGGAAAAATCCATCAAGGGAGTAGAAGCCCTGATGAAGTCGAAGTTCGGCGATGTGGAAAATCCGTTGCTCGTTTCCGTACGTTCGGGTGCCAGAGCGTCCATGCCGGGGATGATGGACACTATTTTGAACCTGGGTCTGAACGATGAAGTAGTAGAAGGACTGGCTCGCAAGACCAACAACCCTCGCTTTGCGTGGGACTCTTACCGCCGCTTCGTACAGATGTACGGCGACGTGGTGCTGGGCATGAAACCCGTGAACAAGGAAGACATCGACCCGTTTGAAGCCATCATTGAAGAAGTGAAGAAGGCCAAGGGCGTACGTCTGGACAACGAACTCGACGTGGACGACCTGAAGACACTGGTAGTCCGCTTCAAGGAAGCTGTGAAGAAACAGACCGGACAGGAATTCCCGTCATCTGCCTACGAACAGTTGTGGGGTGCCATCTGTGCCGTATTCGATTCATGGATGAACGAACGTGCCATCCTTTACCGTAAGATGGAAGGTATTCCGGCAGAGTGGGGAACAGCCGTGAACGTACAGGCCATGGTATTCGGTAACATGGGTGAGACTTCGGCTACGGGTGTATGCTTCTCACGTGACGCCGCTACCGGTGAAGACCTGTTCAACGGTGAATACCTGATTAATGCGCAGGGTGAAGACGTAGTAGCCGGTATCCGTACTCCGCAGCAGATTACCAAAATCGGTTCTCAGCGCTGGGCCGAACTGCAGGGTATCTCGGAAGCAGAACGTGTGGCCAAATATCCTTCTATGGAAGAAGCCATGCCGGAAATCTACAAGGAACTCGATGAACTCCAGACCAAACTGGAAAATCACTACCACGATATGCAGGACATGGAATTTACCGTGCAGGAAGGCAAGCTCTGGTTCCTCCAGACCCGTAACGGTAAGCGTACAGGTGCCGCTATGGTGCGCATCGCCATGGAAATGCTGCATCAGGGCATGATTGACGAAAAGACCGCTTTGATGCGCTGCGAACCCAACAAGCTGGACGAACTGCTGCATCCGGTATTCGACAAGGAAGAACTGGGACGTGCCCGCGTGCTGACACGTGGTTTGCCGGCTTCTCCGGGTGCTGCCTGCGGACGTATCGTCTTCTTCGCCGAAGATGCTGCTGAATGGCATACCAACGGCCATCGCGTGGTACTGGTACGTATTGAAACTTCTCCGGAAGACCTGGCTGGTATGCAGGCTGCCGAAGGTATCCTGACCGCCCGTGGAGGTATGACTTCACACGCAGCCGTAGTAGCCCGCGGAATGGGTAAGTGCTGTGTATCAGGTGCCGGAGCCATCAACGTAGACTACAAGACCCGTACGGTGGAAATTGACGGAGTCGTACTGAAAGAAGGTGACTACATCTCCATCAACGGAACCAACGGATATGTATATGCCGGAGAAATTCCGACTCAGCCGGCCAAACTGTCGGGTAACTTTGCCGAACTGATGGAACTCTGCGACAAATATGCCCGTCTGAAAGTCCGCACCAATGCCGACACACCGCGCAACGCACAGGATGCCCGTGGATTCGGTGCCGTAGGTATCGGTCTGTGCCGTACGGAACACATGTTCTTCGACGACGAAAAGATTGTGGCTATGCGCGAAATGATTCTGGCCAAGGACGTAGAAGGCCGTAAGAAAGCCCTCGACAAACTGTTGCCTTACCAGAAAGCCGACTTCAAGGAAATCTTCAAGACCATGGACGGACTGCCTGTCAACGTACGTCTGCTCGATCCGCCGTTGCATGAATTCGTTCCGCACGATTTGAAAGGTCAGGAAGAAATGGCACAGGCCATGGGTGTAACCGTAGATTATATCCGCCAGCGCGTGGAAAGTCTGTGCGAACACAACCCGATGCTGGGTCACCGTGGTTGCCGTCTGGGAAATACGTATCCGGAAATCACCGAAATGCAGACTCGTGCCATTCTGGGTGCTGCCTGCGAACTGAAGAAGGAAGGTTACGACCCGCATCCTGAAATCATGGTGCCGCTGATTGGTATCCTGTATGAATTCGAAGCACAGGAAAAGGTGATCCGTGAAACTGCTGCCAAACTGTTCAAGGAAGAAGGCGTGGAAATTCCGTTCAAGGTGGGAACCATGATTGAAGTGCCGCGTGCCGCCCTGACTGCCGACCGCATCGCTTCACATGCCGAATACTTCTCATTCGGTACGAACGACCTGACTCAGATGACCTTCGGTTACTCTCGTGACGACATCGCTTCCTTCTTGCCGGTTTACCTGGAAAAGAAGATTCTGAAGGTAGACCCGTTCCAGGTACTCGACCAGAATGGTGTGGGCCAGCTTATCGAAATGGCGGTAGCCAAAGGCCGTTCCGTACGTCCGGAACTGAAATGCGGTATCTGCGGTGAACACGGTGGTGAACCGATGTCCGTGAAGTTCTGCCACAAGGTAGGTCTGGATTACGTGAGCTGCTCACCGTTCCGCGTGCCTATCGCAAGACTGGCTGCGGCGCAGGCTGTGATTGAAGAGAGTTTGTAAGTCTTAACGGCTTGTTGATATAGTACTCAGGCTGTAACTTTCCCGCGAGGAGCGGGGAGTTACAGCCTGAGGTGTTTTTAAGGGGAAGCGAGATTACGCTTTATTCAGCTGCTTTAAAGTTGAATACTGGTTTGATGATGGTTTCTATGGTTACTGTATCCTGAATATTCTGTATGATTTCATCTTTCGGCTTGTATACCATTGGTGCCTCATCTTTGGTAGCTTCTGTTATAGTTTCACTGTACACTTCTGTCATTGATTTTTTGAAATCCTCTAGACTTATCTTTTTAAATGCCTGACTACGGCCCATAATTCTTCCGGCACCATGAGGAGCTGAACAATTCCAATCTTCATTACCTTTCCCGATACAGATCAAAGAACCGTCACGCATGTTCAACGGTATGATACATTTTTCGCCCGATCTGGCTGAAATAGCACCTTTGCGAATAATATTGTCACTACCAATATAATTATGAACTGTCTCAAAACTTTCATGAAGTTTTTCTGCTATAATAATACCTTGCTTCATCATATAATCCATAATCAGATTTACAATCAATTTACGGTTTATCTGTGCCCAACTCTGGCAGATAAGCATATCATGCAGATAGTCTTCTCGAAATTGACCTTTCAAATAACATAAATTCTGTGGAATGTTCAGCTTGCAGGTCTTAAATGAGTTGTGAAGATTTCTGATGACATCCTGTAATTCATTTTTTCGTCCGTCCTGTTTGTATTCTGCAATGATACGATTCTTTTCTTCCATCAGTTTATCCCATCCTGACTGACATTTTATGGCCAGTTTCTGGTAAATATCTGCTACCTGCTTTCCTAAATTACGACTTCCGGTATGTACGACAAGGTAATAGAGACCGGATTCATCTCTGTCAAGTTCTATAAAATGATTTCCACCACCAAGTGAACCAATAGATTTATATAACCTGCGAACTTCCTTCAGTTCACGATAACAGCGTAATCGCAATATCAGTTGTTTGGCATTCTGATACAAAACTGAATATTTTTGTGGCAATGGCAGATAGTTTTCATCCCTAAAGTCACGTCCAGAAGGAATAGCACGGAGGATATATTCATTCAAAGCATGGAAGTCGATAGAAGTGTTGCAGGAGAACGGCCGAACCAACATACCACACCCTATATCTACTCCCACTATATTAGGAATAACCTTGTCACCCAAATTACCGGTGAAACCTATAACGCATCCTGCTCCGGCATGAACATCCGGCATAATGCGAATCTTGCAGTCACTGAATACGTCTATGGACAGTAACTGCCTGATTTGTTCAAGAGCTGTATCTTCTATATTATCTGTGAATATTTTCACATCATATCCATTTATCGTCTTCATAAGATTATCTTTAATTACATTTGGTGAATATATAAAGTTATTATACAGGCAAAAATATGTATGTCAAAATGCCAAACTGAGGATAGTAACAAAAAATGAATATTATCTGTGTTAATCTCATTTTCTTTTGAATATTCACTTATGATTTTTATTTGACATTTCTTCAGTACCACTATAATATGTGATTTTCCATAACAATTTGGCTGTAAGTGTTTGGGGAATCTTTTAAGTAGAAGTATAGATAAGAGAAATAAATTTCCCTCAATAGATAAAATTATAGCACACCGATAGCTCATCGAGCTATCGGTGCTGTTTATGAATTGAATATTAAAGAGATGGGCAGAGTCAATAATGAGATGTTTGATATTGTTTTAAGAATTCGGTAAACATATCATGCATGATTGCCTCTACGTTTTTTAATACACTTTCTGGTACTTGTTTATTTTTAAAATCATTATATGCAACATTTTCAATATCTTTAGAATTAGAGCTAATATATAGCGGCGTATCCAAAAATAAAGAATTGGAGTAGTTGCATTCTTCTACTGAAGCTATACTGTCACGTTTCAAATAGCCTGGGCATGAGTTAATTATTGAAAAAGTGCACTGATTATTTATCCTATTGTCAAGCATATTGATATAGCATCCAATAGCCATACCATTCCAATAGTCTATTTTTTCTCTTCTTTTATTAGCGGCTAATGTTTTCAATAGCATCCACAATTTTAGATACTGTGATGTGGTAGAATTTTCCGATAGATAAAAGTCTTCTTTGGTGAACTTATTTGCAATAGCACAGTAAAGAGCTTCAGTCATATTATCTTCTGACAATAGTTGTGAGAATTGCATATCCTTAAATTCTTGGACATATGCTGCTGCGTAGCTGTGTAAGTTGTATATACAGCCTTCAGCTTCCCATGTACGATAGGATACATGACCAATTCTATCTCCCCATCCCATGATAAAGCGATAAAATCTATACAAATTCGCTAGTTCCGACGATATTTCCTTTTCTGGGGTCAGACAATTGCATAAGCTACAGATATTTTCATATCGTTTCTTTATTTCTTCAGCTGAAAGATAGCCGTTTTCCCAAAGTACGGACAAATCAAAGCGTAAGCAGCTGTGCATCTCACAAGTAACTATATCAAGTCCGGCTGCCGTGTATTTGTCTTTCATTTGTTCATCAAAATCGTACCAGCAGGCAGGTCTTACGTTGGGTATTTGTTTATGAAATACATTCTCTTGTAAACTGTTGAAAGTCATCAGTTCATTTATGTTGCCGGCTTGTTCAATAATTTGAATTATATAACGCCAGTCAAGATAAGTCTCGGTGTCATTTCTACGTGTACGTTTAAAAATTTTGTCCAAATGATTTTTGGCAATACGACGTGCAAAGCGAATAATTCCTTCAGTAAAAGCTGGATCGTTTCTGAATTTTTCACAGAAACTGATAAGAGGTAATAAGACATCTATATTCGCATTTTTTCTGAGCCATATAAAAATATCGCTATAATTCTTTTCAACAAAAGATTGTAAGGCAGAAATTATTTCATGAAGATTTTTGCTTTTCTCAAGGGTTTGAAACAATGTGACTAAAGCCTGAAAACGTATATGCACATTTGTTAAATCACCGTTCCAACGATTGGTGCTGTCATATTCTTCCACGTTATTTCCGCCATTGTCCATTCGTTTCAAAAATAAATCTCTCGGATTTATGTCGCTTGCTTTTCCGTTTTTCCACATTCGTTCTTGCAGTAACTGGATTTGCCAATACCATGTATAGAAGTTGCTGCTTAGCCCGTCTGAGGTATATTCATTTTCTTTGTCTCTATGTTTCCAGAACCATTCTTCACGTTCTTCCCATTCATCCGATCGTTGTTTACGATTGCTTTCACTGATATTACCGATGAGTATTGGCTTGAGATTTTCAGTTGCTGTTAGTGGCTCACCAGTTGTGTTTATTACAACGAATGTTTCTTCCCCATGTTGGCGGTCGCTCATATCGAAATAGACAAAGCGTAAGTTATTGATTATAAAGTATGAAAAATCTTTCAAGTCTTTGTTAAACTTATCAAGAAGTACTTCAATAGTATGGACGGCACCTATTATAGCCTGGATGGATGCATCCTGTTCATATTCTGAATAGTACCACTCTGCTTCTTTTATTGACAGCTTATTCTTGTTAAGGAAATAGTGGTATGTCAAGTCACTGAGAAAATAAAGTGTACTTTCTCTTATCGCATATAAAAGTTGAGGTTCCTGGTCATCTGCTTGCTCAAAATTGGACATGAGCAAGGGTTCCAGTTCTTGGCTGCTTGCCATTCTGTTTAATACGCCTAAGAGTAAAAAAAGTGTGGTAAGTCGTTGCTGTCCATCACAGAGTTGTATCTGGCCTTTGGGGCTTTCATATCCATAGAGTAATCCCAAGGACATAAAATCATTGTGCTCTGATTTATATTCTTCCATAAGTCCGTTGATAAATTGCGTTACCAGTTCGCCTTGTGCTTTTTTATCTCTGTCATATGTTTCAAGTCCCCAACAATAGTCGCGTTGTAAATCTGGAATTACGATTTTAGCTTTTCCTCCGAATAGTTCTCTGAGATTATATTCTTCTCCGCTTATAAAATTAGTATGTTTCATTTGTTTCAATTTTATAGAGTTGTGTTTTCATTTCATTATAGTAGTTCACTATCTCTTCAGAATTCCATTCTGAAATAGCGAATTTAGAGATGGAGTGAAGAAGATTCCGGCTTTTGAAACCAGCATCCTCAATGTTGAAGAATGTTTTCTTTTTTTCTTCGAAAGGTTTGTTGCTAAATTCAGAATTATTATTTCTGTAGAGCAGTACAAGGTTGCCGATGGAATGTTCTGTAATTTTGTTTTCTGTCAGATTTTCAAGTTCTTCTCTGGAAAGCCATGTTTGATTTCCTTTCTGGATTTCGGCAATTTCGGCATCGGAACATTGCATGTTGTCTCCTCGGTAAAATGTCCCGTTTTCGTCTTTGTGATAGACTCTTGATTTAGGGAATATATGTTCTAATGATCTGTATGCCCAAATAGAGAAATCGAATTTTCTATTTTGTAGTTTCTTTTCTTTTTGTAATTTGTTTAACTTGTTTTCTTCAACGATATTCAGATACAAAAGAAATTTGCAGCAAGCGTCATAGTGACTATAATATGCATCAGGGCTTAAGACACCGGAGATAAACTCATTTTTCTTTTTGCATAATCCGTCTGTATCATTAGTGTCGTTGTCCTTTTTTATTATTTCTTGATGCGTAGCCCCGACCATCTTGCCTATGGCATATTGCTCCAGTAGTTGTTTGTCATTCTTATGCTCTATAAAATAAGTTATGATTTTAAATTTTTCATTACTGCAATCACACTTGAGACTCAACCCTAACCAGTTATATATTAATGAATCATTATAGATGTCTTCAAAAGATTTTTGCAGATGGCGGAGTTCTTTAAATGTGTGTTTGGTTTTCTGATTGGCTGTGATTTCATCGCCGCTTCTCAGAAATTCACGGGTAAAGATTTCATATCCAAAACTTGTTTTATCGTCATTATTTTTTCTTTTAAACATATAGTCAAGCAGCAATCCCATAGGTGTATTCACATTGAAGAAATCATGTACGTCTTTTCTGTTCCACCAATAAAGCCATTTATCCCATTCACGGGCGTACTTGTTTCGTAAACTTATCGTGTTTAAGTCCTCTGCACAGATGTCACGTAGAATTTCCATGCCGCCTTCTAAAGAACTTGTAACAGCAAACTCCTTTGGAAGAGGTCGTGATACGAGTCTGAGCATTTCTGCTTTAACAAGTTCTTCGTCCAGCATACTCGCTTTGGCACCATTCATCATGGTAAAAGTACGTATTGCTTTTTCCATGGTATCTATCGTAATATAGATTACCTTTATGTGCTGTTTGACAAATTTTTCAATTTTCTCACGTATGCCTTCATTGTTACGGAAAAATGTTTCAATTTGATTAATTGCTTGTTTAAAATAGTACACATCCTGTTCATCCTCATCAGAAGAATCAGATTCGCTCTTGTCTATTTTAGCTAGTTGGTATAGAAATTCCTCAGATTTTTTTCTTATATCATATTTCAAGTGGATGCCGTTAATGGCGTTAGACCCTCCGGCGCACCATAGCAATAGATATAAGGTCGTTATCCGTTGCTGACCGTCAATAAGGATTATATTATTGTTTTGTTCTTGCACTGTGATGCCTTGCAAGAAATAGTCGTTATTTTGTTCAATGTAAGGTTTTATATCATTGAGAAGTTTCTCTACAGCCGACTCTTTGTCGTTATATTTCACCGCCCATTTATATCCGCGTTGGTAATTAGGTACAATAATCGTGCGTTCTTGAGGAGATATTGACGGTGTCAAAATTTCACTGATTGTTTTGATTGTTGCTTTATTCATAATATTTCATGTTAAAGTATTCTACTCTTCTTTTGGGGTAGCTTATATGTTTTTATTTATTGTGTGCATATATTTTTCTGTAATTGTTTTAGAGTTCACTAAGCACATATCCAATTCATCACTCCTCATTCCGTTTCTTGTAATATCCTAAAATATTCTCCGCCATCTGGCACATGGCATCTTTTGCCCACTGCGGTTCGAGAATCTCAATCTGGTCGGTTTGCTGTAGCAACAACTGGAAGAACTCATAGTTCGGGCGAACCCAGAACTCAAACATGATGGATTCGTCATCCGAAGCAATTTCGCGTTGTGATTCGTGCAGGGGAAGGGTAGAGAGGTAGTTCCGTGCCCATCCGTATGCCTTGATAACTACCCGCTCGATGTCATATTCCGGGTCGGAGATGATGCCTACGCATCCCTCGAAATACTGTTCTATGCTGAAATCCTTGGGAAGCTGGAACTTCACATCCGTAAGGCTCACGTGCTGAATTCTGTCGAGCGCGTATGTTCTTATCTCCTCGGAATAGACCGAGTATCCAATCAGGTACCAGCGGCGGTTATACACCTTCAGGTGATAAGGCTCTACCTGAAACGTGCTGGCATGAGACTTGCCAAAGCCTTGGTGAGTAATTTCTACCACACAATTCTGACGCATGGCCTGAAGGAAAGTCTGCAAATATTTATTGCCCGAAGGAATCTTCTCGAATGAGATGCGTTTCTCCAGCTGACGGTCTGCCTGGAGCTGGTTCAGGGTGGCATACGAGTCGATGAGCCACGAACGGAAGGAGTCGCCTTCCAGCGATTCCGCATCCTCTATGTAATAGCCGTATCCTCGACTGGCATCGCAGGAGATGAGAATGTCGAAGATGGTCTGCACGGCCTTCTTGTGATTCATGAAGGTTTTCCACGGAAGCGGTTTCCCGTCGCCTAGTCCGCAGGTTTCCCATCGTTCACTGATTTCGTTGAAGGTGATGTATGGGTGGCATCGGATTAAATCTACCAGCCATATATATCGTCCGAATTTGTTTGCTGCCATAAAGTAAAATGAAAAGTTTTGGTGATGCGGCAAAGTAAAGCACCTGCCTATGTCAAATTTAGGCATAAGTCCTTAAAATGTCAAATCATTTTAAAAGCAATTCACACGATTTAAAAACTGGTATATAACTCGTATCTTTGGCGGAAAAATAAAGAAACCCCAATGGATACAGAATATTTGAACCGTTTTGAAGAGAGATTGCAGCAGGAATTGCTGCGTTTGTGTACTGACTATCATGTGCTGGACGGCACCCTGCTGGCTACGGAGGACCTGGACAACCGATGGCACGACCTGGCACCGGAGTATGTGGCCGATGCTGTGGAACAGATCCGTGATTATCCCGTGGTGTCGGTGGCCTGGGCTGCTTATCTGGGCCTGGGAGTAGCTTTCTGCTGGGACGAATACTGGGAGGCCAGTGCACAGGCTTCTTATCAGTCGTACTACGGAGAGCAGGGATTTGATGACATGGATGAACACATCGTGCGCGATTTGCTCGGCTTGTCGCTCGACGGTGAAGAAGCCCGCCAGCTGGAGGACATCATCCGCCGCTGCGGACAGACTACCGTGGGACTGATTCGTCACGAACAGATAGAGCCGCAGAGTCCGTTGGCCTTCCATGTGTTTGCCCGTGCCTGCCGTACGATGTTTCGCATCGGGGTGGCCATTGAGCTTAAACGCTTGGGATATAAATTCGAGAAAGTGGAAATCGGTCGCGTGCCGGGTGGAATGTTGTCATAAGAAAATACCGTTCAGTCTATGTCTATGAAATACACCCGTTTAGTTTTTTCTTTTTGCGCATGCCTGGTCTTTTCGCAGGCTTTCGGCAAGGCGGAAGGCGATTTGTCGGTCATCCGGCAGAATTTCAACCGGATTTATGTACAGTCGGAAGGGGAGGAGTCTCCTCTGAAAGAGCTGCTTTTGCAGAACCAGCCGGGCTTTTCGGTGTCCGACCGTGTGGTGATGGAACTCCAGCAGCGTGTGCCGTACGAAGCAGCTCGGATGAGGCATTACCTCAAAGCGTTGCAGGCCGACGGCTCGTGGAGTGGCATCAATTATCAGGATACCAACCGCTCGGGATGGGACCCGCGTCTGCATGCCGAACGGATACTTGAGATGGTGAAGCATTTTAGCAATCCGGAAAACGAACATTATCATTCAAAGAAGGTGGAGAAGGCCATTCATCGGGCCTTGCGCTACTGGTTTGTCCAGAAGCCGGTCTGCTTGAACTGGTACTATAATCAGATTGGTATTCCTCGTACGCTGGGCACTGCCTTCATCTTGTTTGAACCTTTCCTGACCGATGCCGAGAAGCAGGACGCCATCACGGTGATGAAGCAGGCCCGTTTCGGTATGACCGGACAGAACAAGGTGTGGCTGGCGGGCAACGTCATGATGAGAGGGGTGCTGGAAAACGACCTGGATTTAGTGAAACAGGCGCGTGATACGATTGTGTCGGAGATTGTGCGGGGCGGAAAGGAAGGCATCAAGGGCGACGGGTGCTTCCACCAGCACGGACCGCAACCTCAGTTCGGAAATTACGGGCTGGCGTATGTGTACACCATGAGCCTTTTGTCGGGCCTCTTTTCGGACACGTCGATGGCTTTTACGCCTTCGCAACTGGAGGTAATTGCCGGATTGCTGGAAGAGGGCTACCAGTGGGTTATTTGGCAGGGGAAAATGGACATTGCCGCACTGGGGCGCCAGCTTTTTGCTTCGGCTCCGCTGCACAAGGCATTGAGTCTGGCTTTTGCCGCTACTGAACTGGGAGGCGGACGCGATGCGCACTGCAATCAGGTGGCTGCCCGTCTGCTAAAAAACTGTTTCTCGCCACACAACGAGCTGATTGGCCACAAGCATTTCTGGCAGTCGGACTACACGTTGAGCCGCCGTGCCGGATGGATGGCCTCGCTCAAGATGGCATCCGACCGTGTAATGGGAGTGGAGGCCATGAACGGCGATAACATGAAAGGCTATTACATGGCCGACGGGGCCCTCTATATCTATAAGGATGCAACGGAATATTACGATATCTTCCCGTTATGGGACTGGCGCAAATTGCCCGGTGTGACTTGTTACGACGATGTCCGTCCGGTGCCGTTGCTCAAGCACAGCTACTATCCGGGCAACCGGGGCCGCTTTGTGGGAGGCTTGTCGGACGGGAAAAACGGAATCAGCGCCATGGAGCTGGACCGCGACGGACTGAAGGCGCAGAAGTTCTGGCTCTTTGCCGATGAGGCGGTGCTTTGTCTGGGAGCGGGCATCTCTTCCGATTCGGCTCTTCATGTCACCACCGCCGTGGAGCAGTGCTGGAGCAGGGAGGAACCGCTTCGCATCTCTACTGCCGACGATACGCGAATCTGGCATCACGGACGCGGGTATGTGCTGTGGAACAACTCAGACAGTTGCTTTGCCCGCACGGTGGCATCTTCCGGAAGCTGGCACGACGTGATGCAGATGTACAAGAACGATACCGTTTCGGGCCGACTGTTTACCCTTTATCTGGACCACGGCGTACGTCCGAAAGAATCTTCTTACTGTTATGCCGTCCTTCCCGAGGCTACGGAAGCCGACTTGCGTAACTTCCGTACCGACAATTTCCGGGTGATGTGTAATGACAGCCGCTTGCAGGCAGTGTGGCAGGTCGACCGCTCGGTCTGCTGGGCAGCCGTGCGTGAACCTTTTACCCTTCGCGTAACACCGGAACTGGAAGTGGATTTTCACACGCCTGGTCTGTACCGTATCGGAAGGGGAGCGGACGGATGCTGGGAGGTGTATTTCAGCGACCCCATGCAGTGTCAGGATGAGGTGCAGATTGCGGTGAACGGAAAGCGTGGCACGCATGCGCTTCTGCAAGGAAAGAATCGGGGCACAACCCTTCGTTTTGAAATAGACTAACCAATCAGTTAAGAAAAATAGAAACATGAAAAAAGCATTTGTATTGATGGCAGCTTTGGCAATGAGCACTGTGTTGTCGGCCACTGCAGAAAACACGACCGACACACCGACAAAGAAGACACGCAGCGAGGTCTTCATAACAGAGAAAGGAACCGAGTGGGAACCGGCTGGCGAGGGAGTAACCCGTCAGATTATGGGATACGACGGACAGGTGATGCTCGTGAAAGTAAAATTCGAGAAGGGTGCTGTAGGTACGGCCCATACGCATTATCACACGCAGACCACTTACGTGGCCAGCGGAAAGTTTGAGTTTACCGTGGGTGGCAAAACGCAGGTCGTATCTGCAGGCGACGGTATCTACATGGAACCGGATGTATTGCATAGTTGCAAGTGCTTGGAGGCCGGTTTGCTCATCGACTGTTTCTCTCCGATGCGGGCCGATTTCCTGAAAAAATAACCGGCTGAGAATCAATAAATTTCTTTGCCGAAAAAACGCTTCGACGTTTGGATGCAAACGCCTTTACGTTTTCCTCAAAACGCACTTACGTTTCGGGTAAAACGCAAAGGCGTTTTGTGTGAAATGTACTTGCGTTTTGGGGAGGCATGAATTTTAGCGGATACCCGTTCCGAATTTCCCTTCAAATTCCGTTACTATCTGCTGAAAATGTGTTGGCAGGTAGAGCATGGTTTGCATGCGTAGGGTAGGGGGAATGCCGTAGAATGCTTCGGCAATGCTGCCCGTGATGCAGGCCAGTGTGTCGCTGTCGCCACCTAGTGAGATGGCCGTACGTACGCAGTCCTCAAAGTCCGTCCCGTCCAGAAAGGCGCGGATGGACTGGGGTACGGTGCCCTGGCAGGTGGCGTCCCATTGATAGGTCTCACGAATGCCGTCGCAGGTGAAGTTCAGGTCGTAGCCGAATTTTGCTTCGACGGTATTTTTTATGTCCTCCTTGCTCTTCCCGTTCCGGGCCAGAAAGATGCAGAGTGCCGTAGCCTGGGCACCCTTGATGCCTTCGGGATGGTTGTGCGTGCAGGCAGCCGATATGCGTGCAGCCTCCAGCGTCTCTTCCTCCGTGCGGAATGCCCATCCCACAGGACCTACGCGCATGGCCGAACCGTTTCCGCAGCTGCCGTAAGGAAGGAGCTGTCCCGTCTGCTGTCCCTGTCGGAGCCATTCACGGAAACGTCCGCCGAAGCCTCCCAGCGGACACGGGTAACGGGTGGCATAACGGAAATAATAGGTGGCACAGTTTCCGCCGTGCAACAGCCAGTCGGCCGTAGCGAGGGTCAGAATACTATCGTCGGTATATCCCTTCTGTGGAGTGAGGAAAGGAAACCCTTTTGTCTTGATGTTGTGGAACTCGTAGACGCTGCCTGCGATGTCGCCAAGGATGCTTCCAATCATATTTCTTTGTTTGTATAGAAACAAAGGTACGGAAATAAATGATATGTATTGATAATAGCTGGCTTATTTCATATGATACAAAAAATCATTTATGGTGGAACCTTTTATTACAATCTTTACATATATAATTGGCATTAGAAATTTTCCCCAAAAATACAACTACAAGAAACGAAATAAACATAGACAATGCTATATAATCGGCAATAGTTGATCTGATACCCAAATCATTTGCCCAAACAAGATAAAGCCCCGGAATAAGAACAAGAAAGATGCACCATAATGCTATAGCAGTTCCGTATTTGTTACTTACGGCTATGGCTGACACATTGTAACTTCCACATTTAGGGCACCAGACATGAGATTTATTTCTACTGTCAACAATAGGATTTATTATCTCAACAGCTTTTTCATAATCTTTCTCGAAAACATATATCGCAATACCTGTGATAGCACCATAAGCACCTGGATTTTGGTCTTGCCCCTCATCATGCTGGCGAGAAACAATGTTATTTTCAATAAGCAGATTTGTAATCTCGTCTGCATAAATAGTAGTATCACATTTTATAAGAAGTCTTTCCTTCATATTAGAATTTACTTTTATGCAATATACTGATATTTATATAAAAGAACAAGATTCATCTCTAAATCTTTATTATAAGCACTATATTTGCGATACGGACTCGGACCTGAAACATAAAGTGATACTTTTATTTGCAGCTGTTATATTGATAGTTATTGCAACAATCATTAAAAATAACAAAGAGGTGATTGAAGAGGATTTGAAGAATAACTCTATTCTGCCATTGGAGTATCACTATTTCTATTATGCCCACAGTGAAGGACCAAAATGGCTCGCAATAAAAGATGACATCAGTGTATTAGGGACAGCACACTATAAGAGCAAATACCCGGAAGCAGGCGTAAAAGCGGTTGTAGTTTCTTATGCCATTGAAATAAACTGATAGGATGCTCAAGACTCCACTTCCACCTTCACTTCCTGAATGTTCCGAAGCTCATCGCTGAAGTTGACGCCAATCTTGTAGACCGTACGGCTGTCCTTGGCAAAAGGTGCGGCATAGCCTTTCTCCCGAATCTGAGCCAGGGCTTCGTCCGCACTGCCGTTCAGCTTGAATTCCATAATGTACACGTAGTCTTGTGTCTGGAGTACCAAGTCAATCCGACCGCGACTGGTGTGGTATTCCACCTGCACGTAGAAACCCATCAGCTTGAAGATGATGTAGAGGATATTCTGGTAGTGCACTTCGCGGTCACGCGCCAGCTCGTATGGAATGTCGGCAAACATGGTCTTCAACCGTTCGAAGAAATCATCTACTTTGCCCGCCATTACTTCTTCCACAAAGCACTGAATCTGGTAGGGTGACTTGCTTACGCTCACTGATGCGTAGTTGGGCAGCAGGAACTTGAAGAACCCCTGTTCCACTTCCCGGTTGGGGAAGCCTAACGTGTAGTTCTCGAACATCTTGTTGTAACCCTTGATGGTGAGGTAGCCGCTCTGGTAGATAACCGGAATCGGGTCGGTTGAGGCTGTATCGATGCTGTCCAGTACAGGCTGACTGGTGACGATGTGTTCCAGTTCTTCTATCGGATAGTGATGGAGCTTGAGTAGTTCGACGAGGTAGGTCGGTGTGCCTGTCTCAAACCAGTAGCTGCCGAACTTTTTCTTCGCAAACGTATTGAGCAGACTGAACGGATTGTACATGCCCACGGCATTTTCCGTGAAGTGATAACCGTCATAATTGGATTTCAGCTCTGCACAAGTCTCTTCATAAGTCAGGCCCGTAGCTGTAGCCAGCGCATGAATGTCTTCCTCAAAATACGCATGGATTTCCTTCTCGCTGATGCCGCAGATTTCCACGTAACGGTCGTCCATGGAGATGTCCATCAGGTTGTTCAAATCGCTGAACACGCTGACCTTGCCGAACTTGGTCACTCCCGTGAGCAGGGCAAAGCGGATGCACCCGTCCATGGATTTCAAAGCTCCATAGAAAGCTTTCAGGGTGCTGCGGTATTCGTTCTGCAAGGCTTCATTTCCGATGGCCTGCAGCATGGGCTTGTCGTACTCATCGATGAGAATCACCACCCGACGGCCTGTCTGCTCGCAGGCACGGCGGATGATGCCCTGAAAACGCCGGGCCACACCGATTTCACTGGAAGATGCTCCATAAAGTGCTTCCCAATTCTGTACGTTTTCTTCCAACACGTTGGTCAGCGATTCCGGCGTATCGTATTTCTGTGTATTCAAATCCAGGTGCAGAACCGGATATACCGTCCAGTCCTTCTCCAGTTTCTCCAGTGCCAGTCCCTTGAAAAGCTCTTTCTTTCCCAGTGCATAGGCTTCAAGGGTCGACAATAGCAGGCTTTTTCCGAAGCGTCGCGGACGACTCAGAAAATAGTAACTTCCTGTATTGAACAACTGATAAATTAAGGCGGTCTTATCGACGTATTCATAACTACCCAATATCACTTTCTCAAAGTTCTGCACTCCTACCGGATATAGCTTGCTCATAACCACTGGATTTTGATTCTACTGCGAATGTAGTAATTTTCAGCGAACATTCAAACAGGCAGGAAACAGGAAACGGAAAAGTTGGCTGGAAATGTTGTTGGGTATGGTATCAGCTTCGAGGAAAAAGAAAAGGAACCGACCCATTTAAGAGGCGATTCCTTTTTTCGTGAGAGTTATTTTTTTCAGCTTATTCTGCTACTTTCTTTACCACCAGCGTATGATTATTGGTATCTCTCCATTCTGCCAGGAGGGCATACAGCTCTTTGTAATTTGATGGGGTCTGTAACTGACGGCTGATGCGCAGGCTGCGGGTCACTTTCATGCCTTCTTTCGTGGGCTGGTAGCTGAATATTACTTTTCCGCAGGCATTGCTGATTTCCTTGTTGGTGCGGGGAGTTACTTTCATACCTTCCGGCAGGCAGACAATGGTCTCCAGCGTGCAGTTCATAGTTCTCGGCAGAAGGATATTCTCTGGAATGCTTGTATTGGCAGCATACGCATAGAGCGTGCGGGCCGGTGTCGGGTCGTTCAGTGTCACGATTCCCCATCCTTCGGCAGGCTGCTGCAACTTCTTTTCGTCCACTCTCAGGGTGTCAGTCTGCTGCATTTCCTTGGCTCCTAAGTAAGCTTCCATTGTCAGCGGTTTTGCATCCAGGCCGCTCACCTTCAGGAAGGGTTGCAGGCTGGCTTCTTCGGTACCTGTCAGGGCGACCTTTTCGGGCATCAGCTTGCTTTGGGCTACCAGCGATACGATGGTAGACAAACCTTGGTTTTCAGCTTTTGACGGGCGAAGGGCACATACGGCTACTTCCGCTTCCAGTCCGGCTGCCTGCTGCAAGGTGACATCCAGGTTCACTAATTCTGCCTGGGTGCCATAAGCCGAACGGATGACTTCCGATGCCGGACGCAAACGATAGCCGGCATCCTGCAGTGATACACCGCAGCGACCCAATTGATACAGTTCAGTCATGTAGCGGGCGATGGCGTTGCGAACTGCCTGTGGATTGTCTTGGATACCTCGAGTCAGTTCGGCTACCTTTGCTTCAATGATGGAACGGTTGCCGGGCTGGAACTGTGCTTTCAGGCTTTTCAGGGCTTCATCGTATCGTGACCAGGTTGAGGCCATGAATACGGGCATCATGCCGCTGGCTACTGCTTGTGCTTGTCCTATGCTTTCTCTTGCAGAAGGATAGGCGTAAGGGCGGGGTTTTACTTCCTTCAGTGTCCAGGTGAAGGATTTCATTCCGTCTCTTTGGGCAATGGACGGCTGGGCAGAGGCGTTCAGCAGTTCATAGTGTACAGATTTTCCGGCTGGTACGTTCAGGCGGAAGGTAAATTCCTTGATGGGAGAGAGTTCCTTGACCGGACAGCAGACATCGAGTTCCGGCAGGTAACCGGCTTTACTCACAATGGAGTAGTCCAGCACGATGGTGGCACCTAACTCAAGTCCGGTGTGTACCACGACCATCTCTTTCAGCTGGTTGTAGGCTGGTGCGTTGGCGGCTGCGGCTGGCAATACCTCTACGAAGGCATTGGCGGGTGTCTGAACCACGGTGCCATCTTTCTGGCGGGTGTAAGACGCGTGAATCTCCAGCTTCTGGAAGTCGGGGTTATACACGATAAATGTTTCTCCGTACAGACCGTTCATGGCGGCATGGGTGAACAGAGTCAGTTCCTTCTGCACCCGCATCTCCTGACTGCCGTCGGCACGCAGGGTGTACGTTTTCGAGAGTTTGCGGAATTCTGCTTCCGATGCGGCTCTGGCCGGCAGTACAGCCAGCAAAAGCATTCCTATGATTCCTATGTAGATTGATAATGTTTTCATTACGCTTCGTTTCTTGTTAAATCCTCGTATGAGTGGTTATTTCTTTACCACAATATATTCTCCATATCCCTTGGCTGTGTTCACCGCATTTCGGAAACTTTCCCAGTCGGATGCTTCGTAGACCCGCTTCTTCAGGCGCAAGGATATTTTCACCTGCAACTGGTTGCCGTTTTGGCCCATGTGTCCGGTGAATCCGGCTCCGGAGCCATCCATCTGGTCCTGCTTTTCCTTTCCTTGCCATTCGTATCCGGCAGGAAGTTTCAGGTTTTCTTCCATTTCCACCAGGCGGGAGCAGCCGTCCTTGAAGCCGTAGGCCCGTTTCTCCAGGCTGGTGTCTATCCGCAGGTAGGAGAGGACTTGCGTGTAGAGGTTATTCAGTACGAAAGGTTTGAAAACCATTTCTCCCTGGTCGCCTTTCAGTGCATATTCCGGAATCTCGTAGCGGAACGTAATATGGATAGGGGCGCGCTGGTAGTCTTTCGGTGTCCGTCCGTAGTCCACACTTTTCAGTCGGGCTTTGGGCGATACGTTCAGCAACTGGCGTTCCATGGTATGTGCCCATTCGCTCTGGAATCCGGTGGTGAAGATGCGGCGGATGTTGCTGTCGCTCTGTCCCTCGGCTTCGATGGTGAAGGTGCCTTTCAGCGTGCCTTTTTCATCGAGGGTGTTCTGTGCCTTGATGCGTACGTAATGGTTTTCCGGGTCGGAGATGGGAGTCAGGCACAGGTCGGTGCCTTCCGGTGTGCCCGGCAGGTAATTCTGCTGCTGTTCGGCACTGCTCCACAGTTCCCGGCAGAAAGGTACCCACGTGGGGTCGAGCGGCATCATTGTGCCGTCACTGAGTTTCACTACGGCCACGCAGTGATTGAAATGGTCGGCCGGAATGGTCTCTACCCGGCTGCCTGCCATGGTCATGGCCGGAAAGGCTTCGAAGCCTGCCATCCGCAGGAACGCAATCAGTGTGCCGGCAATGTCCTTGCACACGCCGCAGCGGTCGGTATAGTTCATTTTCAGGTTGTGCAGGGTGAATCCTTCTCCCTTGCCCATGGAGATACCTGCATAACGGATGTTGTCGGCCACCCAGTGGGTGAGTACCGCTACTTTCTCCAGTTCGGTCTTTTTACCCCGAATGAGTTCGTCTACTTTCTTCTGGGCTTCCGGAATGGCGGTGAAACTGCCATAGTCTTCATTGACTCCGTAGAACCAGCGTGACTTTTCTTTCCAGTCGGCGGTGGTAGACATCATCAACTTCGGTGCGGCGTCATAGAAATCGACCATATTCGGTTCCCGACGGAAGGGCAGGATGGCATCTTTAGCAAAGGTATAGACTTTCCGTCCGTCTTCGTAGCGCATGGAGGAAGCACAGTCGCCTTGATAGAACTGGAATTGCATTTCTTTTTCGGCCGGCAGACTGACGCGGTACACTTTCCGCAGGGTAGGGTCGTCCGACCAGAAGGGTACGATGTCGTAAAACTGTCCGCGCATGGGCGGGATAAAGCGGGAATCGTCTCCTGACTGGGGCGCATCACCCAGCAAGGCGTACGTGAATCCTTTCTTGTCGATTTCATAGTCGATGATGTCGCCCGGTTGCAGTGCACCCAGTTCCAGCATAATCTGGCGGGCTCCCCAGTAGATGGCTCTGGCCGGAGCGGCATAGTCGCACGCCTTGCTCACATCGACCGATGTATAGGTTCCGTCGGCATGGTAGATGGTCACTTGCTTGAAGGCAGCGGCTGCCGTCAGCGGGTCGTAATCGTATTTCAGTACCCGTTGCTGCAAGGCTCCGGCAGTTGTCTGCACCCGTACGGCCCGGCAGACCGCAAACGAACCTTGTCCGGTGGGTTCCACCGTCACACTGGTACTGTCCAGTAAATTCACACAAGGATAATCGGCATACTGCTTATCCAAAGAAACTGCCCCGCCGTTTCTCCACGACTGGGCATGTACGGCCGTTCCTCCTCCTATCAGGACGGCAGCACCTACAAAAAATAGTTTTGTCTTTTTCATATTTTTCTGATAGATTGCCTGGTAAAAAATAACGGTCTTAAAGGTAGGTATTCTTGTGTAGCTGACCTAACGATTGAGGGATTTATTTTTGATAAATGCCTCCGTAATTGGTCAGGTTTTGGTATATTTGTGGGAGATACAACCTTTGAATTTAAAAAATACGCGTTATGAAACACATCCTGATTCTTCTGTGTGCCCTGCTGGGCCTGGGCAGTTGCCAGAGTGGTAACAGCACTGAGATAGACAACCGGACGGTACAGACGTTCGACGTACAGCGCTTTATGGGGAAGTGGCACGAGATTGCCCGCTATGACCATCGCTTTGAGAAAGGCATGACCCGTGTAACGGCCACTTACACCTTGCTACCCAACGGCCGGATTGAGGTGCTGAACGCGGGATACAAGGAAGGAGAGTACAAGGAAATCAAGGGAAAGGCCAAACAGCCCGATCCGAACGACCCCGGCAAGCTGAAAGTGTCGTTCTTCCTGTGGTTCTATGCCGACTATTACGTGCTCGATATTGACCCGGATTACCGCTACGTGCTGATAGGCAGTAGCAGCGACAAGTATCTCTGGATTATGAGCCGTGAAGAAACCCTGCCCGACGAGGTGCTTCAGGAACTCTTGGATAAACTTCGAAAACGCGGATATGATACGGACAGACTGGTATTCAACTAATGAGAGAAAAAGAATATGGGAAATAAAAGAGTCCCTCTGCTTCACTTTGCAGCGAAAGCAGGGGGACTCTTATTTTATTGGCCGATAAAGAAGTCAGGTTTGTTTTTCAGGCCCTGAACCCGATGCGACGGATGGGCTGCGGTTCTAGTTTCACTATTTGTTTACTACGAAGGCGGCTGCCTGCCTTCACGACATCTTCCTGGGTGATGGTACGGAACAGGAAGGTATTGTCGGGGATGGAAGGTTGCGACATGATACGCTGAGCCATGCACTTGATGATGCCCTGCTCAATCAGGTTGTGCAGCCAGCGTCCGTTGCCGAAATACTCATCGCGCTGGGCGGTGGCTTCCACAATCAGGGTATACAGTTCCTTGTCCGCTTCGGAAGTCAGTTGGAAATTGCGTTTCTGCAAGAGACGATGCGCCATTTCCATCAGCTCGTCCGCATTGTAATCGTCAAAGTAGAACTGGAGAGGGAAACGCTCCTGCAAGCCGGGATTGGTACGGAGCATCTGCTGCATTTTGTCCTCGTAGCCGGCCAGGATGATAATCATGTCAGGATTGGGTTCCGAGAGCACGGTGAGCAGGGCGTGAATCACCTCTTTCCCGAAATCTTTCGTTTCTTGCTTCGTGGTAATCAGGGTGTAGGCTTCGTCGATGAAGAGTACGCCTCCCCGGGCCTCCTCAATGGCTTGCCTGATGTGCTTTTCTGTCTCACCGATGTATTCGCCTACCAGTTTTGTGCGGCATGTCTCTATGGTATGTCCGCTGGAAAGCAGTCCCATCTGGTGATACAGCTGTCCGATGAGTTTGGCCACCGTTGTCTTTCCTGTACCGGGATTGCCTAGGAACAGCATGTGGTGGCGATTGTCCAGTTCCGTGTCGAGCCCTAATTCCATACGCCGCTTCATGAAGGCGGCCATCATACGGGCTTCCTGCAAGTCTTCCTTCAGGCGGGTCAGTCCTACCATTTCTTGCAAGGCCTGTTCGGCATCCGATGGCATGTTGTCTTCGGGCAGGGGACTATCTTCTTCGGTATGCAGAAGCGGCTGTTCTTCATCAAACGGTAAAGGAAGATCATCTACCGGAAAGGCTTCGCCTGGGTCATCGGTTTCCACCTTGTCGGGTGTATAGATGGTGTTCTCTTCCGTAAAGATGCGGCTCATTGCTGTGCTGCATCTGCGCAACTGATAGGTACTGTCCATTGTGCCGTAGAAGATGAAGATAGGGCCGGAAAAAACTTTCTGTTCCATCAGATTTCCTAACAGGTCGAGCAGGTTGGATTCCTGTCGGGTGTACTCCTTGTAGGGTACTTCTACCAGCATCACTTTTCGGGTATCCATCTTCTCTTGCAGGACTTTCCATTGCAGGAAACCCTCCAGCAATTCCTGTAGGGAGAAATGGCTGCAGAGAGCAGTCTGCTTCTCACAGAAATGGAGGGCCAGCAGGCGGGCGGCATATTTACGGGCCTGATTGCCTGAAACGAGCAGGTGAGGCACGGCAAGCTGATGGCTGTCGAGCGCATATAATGTTTCGAGAAACTGCCGGATGAGGTTCGAGTCACATTGTTCCTGATGCATCCAGGAGAACAAGGGCAGGAAACAGAAGGTCTCGGCAAAGTATTTTTCTTCAGGGCGGGTCTGGAAATCTTCGACTTCGGTCTTGTCCCAGCATTCGTAGCCGGAATAGAGTTCCAGGAGCGTCCATCCCACCGGGCGTCCGTTGCGGTAGACATAGATACGGTAGAGTCCGGCTTCCCATTCTTCTTCAGAGAGGATGTCGAACCGTACTTTTCGGGACTTTTTCCCTTTCAGTGAACGGGTGTCACAGCCCAACAGGCGGTATTCGCAGGAATACACCCGGATAGAAAGTTCCTGGGCATCGGTAAAACCATCGGGATGAGAGATTTCCACGGCGAGGTGGTTGTGAGCATATTCGGGAGCACAGAGATCTTCAATAAAGGTGCGTGTAGCACGTAACATAACATTTTTCATATACAACAAACGAATTTTAAAATGAGAAAATAGAAATAGATAAAGATAGAAGCTTACGGACACAGAAAGTCCGTAGCAGCGTAAATTCCCTCTCATTTCCCCATCGAAAGAGAGGTGCGCGGCTAGTACGTCAAAGAGCACAACAATTCCGGCCTCCTTGTCGGAAGCAATAATTCATTCGATTCCTATGCTGAGAAAAATCCGGTCAGGACCTCAGCGGAACGTAACGAAAACTTTGTGTGACATCTTTAACGATCATTTGTTGTATCTAAATCAATGTGCGATGAAAACCGCCTTGTACGGATTTTCGGGACAAATATAAGCATAACTCTTTAATAAACGAAGAATTAGGGAGGAAAATCATACTTGTGACAAAAATAATTCTCCTCGCGACCGTTGGTTCATTAAGGGATTATCCTTACATTTGAATAAAGATAAAAATGAAGGAATATGTCGCACACGAAGTTTAATCTGCAACGGTTTCTGGATGCGCAGGAAGGTGTGTATCCCGTGGCATTGAAGGAAATCAGGAATGGAGGTAAGCGCAGCCATTGGATTTGGTATATCTTCCCTCAGCAGAAGGGGTTAGGCTATAGTTATAACTCGGAGTTTTATGGACTGGACGGGGAAGAAGAGGCCCGAGCTTATCTGGCACATCCTGTATTGGGTGCTCGCTTGCGGGAAATCTCCCATGCCTTGTTAGCTCATCGTGGCCATCGTACGGTTCGGGAACTGATGGGGTCGGAGGTGGACGTGCTGAAACTGCATACCTCGATGAAATTGTTTGATAAGATAGCACCGGGAGAGGTGTTCGGAGAAGTGTTGAAGGCGTATTTTCATTAAAATTTAAGAATATGTTAGCTTATACGTATATGGAGCACGGTCGTTTCTCACTGATAGAGAAGCCTGTGCCCGAATTGAAAGACCCGAAGGACGCCCTGGTGCGCGTCACGTTGGGAAGTATCTGCACCAGTGATTTGCACATCAAGCACGGCAGTGTGCCGCGTGCTGTACCGGGTATTACGGTGGGGCATGAGATGGTGGGCATCGTGGAAAAGGTCGGTTCAGAAGTCACTACCGTGAAGCCGGGTGACCGGGTAACGGTCAACGTGGAGACCTTCTGCGGAGAATGTTTCTTCTGCCAGCACGGATATGTAAACAATTGTGAGGACCCCGACGGAGGATGGGCATTGGGTTGCCGCATCGACGGCGGACAGGCGGAATACGTGCGGGTGCCGCATGCCGACCAGGGACTGAACCGTATTCCCGACGGAGTGACGGACGAGCAGGCACTTTTCGTGGGCGACATCCTGGCCACCGGCTTTTGGGCTGCCCGTATCTCGGAAATCACACCCGAAGATACGGTACTGCTGATTGGAGCCGGACCTACGGGTATCTGTACGTTGCTCTGTGCCCGACTGAAACATCCGCGTCGTCTCATTGTGTGTGAGAAATCGGAAGAGCGCATCCGTTTTGTACAGACCCATTATCCCGATGTACTGGTCACTACGCCGGAACAGTGTCAGGAGTTTGTAAAAGCCCACAGCGCGCATGGAGGGGCCGATGTAGTCATTGAAGTGGCCGGAGCTGATGATACCTTCCGGCTAGCTTGGGAGTGTGCCCGTCCGAATGCCATTGTAACCGTCGTGGCCTTGTACGATCGTCCGCAGGTACTTCCCTTGCCCGACATGTACGGCAAAAACCTCACCTTCAAGACAGGTGGGGTAGACGGTTGCGACTGTGCTGAAATCCTCCGGTTGATAGCGGAGGGAAAGATTGACACTACGCCGCTCATTACACACCGCTTCCCGCTTAATGAAATAGAAGAAGCCTACCGCATCTTCGAGAATCGTCTGGATGGGGTGATTAAGGTGGCGATAACTGAAAAAGTCGAGCTTTATGCAGGAGATACGGACTGGCAGCGTATTGCTCGGACCAAACAATCTGATTTCCGTCGGAATTGTTTGCAGGTGGGATGTGAGGCCAATTCATTGAACAGGCAGGATGGTACGAAGAACTATTATGGCAATGTGCTTCAGGAAAAGGATGCCCGGAAAGGATTGAATTTCTACGAAGGTTTCCGGAAAGAAATCTTGTCTGCCATAGGGGCGTACAGACAGCCGTTATGGGCTAACTTACTCCGTAGTGAACATATTCCGTGGAACTTGTTTTTCCCGATGGGACTTACTTCTCGTGCGAAAGAAGCGTGTGGTGAACTCTTGAGGGAACTGACAGGGCTGGAAGTGAAGGAGGTGACCTGTATCCGGGTTGAATATGCTCCTTCTTCTGCAGACACTACAGATGGATGGCGCTATTTGAATGACGGTACCTCGTTTGACTGTTATATTGCGTACAAGGATAATTCGGATGCTTTCTGTGGAATCGGTATAGAAGTAAAATACACGGAAATGGCTTATAAGTTGCAGCCGGGTTCGTCTGAATATAGGCATACCCGGGAGAAACTGAGTGAAGAGTATCTGTGTGTCACCCTTCAGAGTGGATGCTATCACACGCTTTCTGCTGCCACTGACGAGGAAGCCTTTCCAAAAGTTCTGATAGAAGATGATTACCGTCAGTTGTGGCGTAATCACATGCTTGGCATGTCGATGGTACAGCATTCAGATATCCGGCATTTCTTGTCGGTGCATTTGTATCCTTCCGGGAACAAACACTATGAGAAGGTGCTTCCTGAATACGAGCGTTTGTTGACAGAGAAAGGCCAGAGCACCTTTCTTCCTCTTACTTATGAGCGATTGTTTGAAGCAATGGGACATTATGTGTTTTTTTCTTGTGAGGAAGATAGTAAATGGAAAGAATATTTGTGGGACAGGTATTTGTATTGAGAATCTGAAAAGGAATTATGAAGAAATCTTTAATAGGAGCCATTGGAGAACAGATGGTTTCAGTGAAATTGATGCAACAGGGATGGAATGTGTTGAATGCTAATGCTTCTATTACGAATTTTGAATCCATAGATTTGGTGTGCATAAATCCCGAAACAGATGAAATATCCCTTGTTCAGGTCAAGACTCAACTGGGGCAGAATCCTAATTTTAATGTAGGATGTACGATTCAGAAGGTGGATACCTTGTTGGAAAAGATTAAAGGACCATGGGTATTCGTTCAGGTTATCGGCGAAGGGCTTGATATGGAATTTCATTACTTTATCCTTTCGCGCCAGGAAGTAGCTGACTTGATTCTTACTAGTAATGAATGGTACCTCAACGATTGGAAAAGGACAAAAGAATTATCGGATAATTGTACTGTAAACTTGAAACTGAAGTGGTTGAAAGGGGAAGGAGAGTCAGAAACGCCCTTACATTCTGCCTACGTTTGCAGTTTGGATCATGATTCAGAAAATTGCTGGCAGAAATTATGGGAATAATGAGAATCTGAATAAATGTTGTTTTAAAATATACAGACTATGCGAAAGAATTTTGGAGTAAAAACATGGTTGTACCCGATGCCCGTATTTATTGTGGCAGCGTACGACGAAAATGGAAATCCCAACGCCATGAATGCGGCGTGGGGAGGAATCTATACGGATGACATGGTAGGTATCTGCCTCGCCGAAGGACACAAGACGACCCAGAATATTCTAGCCACGAAGGCCTTTACCGTGAGCATGGCTACAGTCGACCATGTGGCAGCCTGCGATTATGTGGGCCTTGTCTCAGGAAAGAAAGAACCGGATAAATTCGCCAAAGCTGGTTTCCATGCCGTAAAATCGGAGTTTGTGAATGCACCGCTCATTGAGGAACTACCTATGACGCTGGAATGTGAGTTGGTTTCATACGATCAGGAGAGTAATCACCTGGTAGGCCGAATTGTCAACGTGTCGGCAGCAGAAGAGATTTTGGATGAAAAAGGCCAGATTGATCCAACCCGTCTGAAACCGGTTACGTACGACCCGATTCATCATCACTATCTGGTGATAGGAGAGAAGGTGGGTAATGCCTTTTCCGACGGGAAAGTATTGAAGTAAAATATAGCCGCCACACATCTTGGAAGGGATACGTGGCGGTTTTTCAATGTGCAGATTAGGAATTGCGGCAGATAAATCTTACCTTTGTGTGTACGAAAGGATTAAAACGATACGGCCATGAACAGACTTTATCCGGTAGGCATACAGAATTTCGAAGATCTCCGCAGCAGGGGATATATTTATGTGGATAAGACTTCGCTTTTATATACCATGGTACAGACAGGGAAGTATTATTTCCTGAGTCGTCCCCGACGGTTTGGCAAGAGCCTGATGATTTCCACGTTGGAGGCTTATTTCCTGGGAAAGCGTGAGCTGTTCAAAGGGCTTGCCATGGAAAGTCTGGAAAAGGATTGGACGGTGCATCCGGTGCTTCACATGGATTTGAATACGGAAAAGTATGATACGGAAGCAAGTCTAGAAAATAAGCTGGAGTTGACGCTGAAGCAGTGGGAAGCAGAGTATGGCCATAACCCGGATGAGTATTCCGTGGCGACTCGTTTCGAAGGAGTTATTCGTCGGGCTGCGAAGAAAATGGGGCAAAAGGTCGTGATTCTGATTGATGAGTACGACAAGCCCATGCTTCAGGCCATCACAAATCCCGAACTGCAGACAAAATTCCGTAATACGCTCAAAGCATTCTATGGCGCGCTCAAGTCGTGCGACGGCTCTATTCATTTTGCCATGCTGACGGGCGTGACGAAGTTCAGCAAGGTGAGTGTGTTCAGTGATTTGAATAACCTGATGGACATCTCCATGGACAACCGTTATGCGGAACTCTGTGGTATCAGTGATGCTGAACTTCATCAGTATTTTGACGAGGACATTCATGCGCTTGCCGATGCACTGGACGTAGATTATGCCAAAGCCTGTGGGCTGCTGAAGGAAAATTACGACGGTTATCACTTCTGCTATAAGTCGGTAGGCATGTACAATCCTTTCAGCCTGCTGAATACCTTTGCCAAGAAACAGATAGGCAGCTATTGGTTTGAGACGGGTACTCCGACTTATCTGGTAGAGTTGATGAAACTTCATCATTATCCGGTGGAAGAGATTGAACACATCGTAACCAGCGGTCCGGTGCTGGATTCCATCGATGCGGCTTCTACCGATCCGGTACCGGTCATCTATCAAAGCGGTTACCTGACCATCAAGGACTATAACGCGGAGTTTGAGAACTATACCCTCGGTTTCCCGAACCGGGAGGTGGAGCAGGGTTTTCTCCGTTTCCTGCTTCCTCACTATGCGTCTGTGAGCATCAGCAAGTCTCCTTATGAAATCCAGTGCTTTGTGGGTGAGGTTCGCAAGGGTGATGTGGACGGTTTCCTGAGCCGTTTGCAGACCTTCTTTGATGATACTCCCTACGAACTGGCTCGTGAGCGCGAGGTGCATTACCAGAACATTCTTTACATTGTGTTCAAGTTGATGGGTTTCCACACCGAGGTGGAATACCGCACATCGCGTGGTCGGGTAGATTTAGTGCTCAAGACTTCCGACTACATCTACGTGATGGAGTTCAAGTTGAACGGTACCGCCGAAGAGGCCATGCAGCAGATAGAGGAAAAAGGTTATGCCTCTGCCTTCGTTTCCGATGGCCGGAAGGTGATAAAGGTGGCAATAAACTTCAGTGACGAGACACGAAGCATTGAGCGATGGATTGTTGCGTGATTGAAATAGAATATTATAACAAAGGGGAAGCGGCGTATCGATGTGCTGCTTCCCTTTTTTATATACCATTAGCCAGAGTCTTTTATTTCCCTCCAAAAAACTTCTTCCGGTAATAAGAATCCGCCGTATACAGTGCTGCCGTAGGGTTATTGCCTGTCACACGGTCCTTGGTTACGAGGGTGGTGACGTAGGCATCCGAGTATTTGTAGAACAGGCTGTCGTGTCCCACGCAGAGACCGATTACCACGTTCAGGTCGGTATGTGCTTCGTTCAGCAGACGGGCTTGCAGAATCGGGTTGCACATGGCGGCACCGATACTTTCACATTGTGCGGGGATACCCATCGACGTTTTGGGCTGACCGGCTACCTTGCAGATGACCGAGTAAGCCTCGAAGCCGTTGGCACGGAGGATACGGGCAAAAATACGGGCTTCACGGATGAGGCCGATGCAGTTGGCAATGCCGATGCGGTGCGCACCGATTTTCCGGGCAAACTCCATGATTTCCTGCACGCGGGTCCACTGGCAGTAGCCTTCGTATTCCACTTCCGCGCTGGCAATCATAATCTCGCGGTTGCGTCCCTCGTCGTAACGCTCCAGCGCCCACTGGCGGTCTTCCTCCTTCAGATTATCCGTGGGACAGAAATCAGGATAGGTGCGGTCTTTGTATTTGCAGTTCTGTGTGCCGCAGTCCACACAGCTAGGTATTGTTTCTTTTTCCATAAAGGCGTGTGTGATTGGTTAAACTGAGGGCAAAGATACGAGATTTCTTTCCAATTGGTAGACAGAAAACCGCATTTGGTGGATTCTATTTTTAAAAATTGCAGGCGACTTCTACATTTGTTCCCGATTAGTTTTCATTTAAATTGTAAGTAAGATGAAGAAAATTGTGTGGATGGCCTGCGGAATGGCCTTGATGTGTGCACCTTTGAGTGCAAGTGCGAACGTCCGCTACGATGACCCGCAGGAGAAAGTGCAGAAGAAGGAAGTGCCCAATCCGGAGAAGGCGGCCCAGCGACGGACCGACGAGATGGATAAGGCACTGAACCTGAAGGAGAAACAGTACAAGAAGATTTACAAGTTGTTCCTGAAGGAAGAAAAGGAAAAGGTGGAAGCCATGATGCAGCGTCACCCGGGAGGAATGAACGGACAGCCTCCCATGGCTGGAAGGCCCCCGATGGGTGGAGGACGCCCTCCGATGGGAGGTGGAATGCCACCGCAGGGTGGAGGATTCCCCGGAATGGGAGGATTTCCGGAAGGCATGAGTCCGGAAGAGCGGATGAAGGAGCATGCCGAGAAGATGCAAAAGGAGCAGGAAAAGCGGGAGAAGAAAATCCGCAAGATTCTCACCGAAGAACAGTATGCCACCTGGCAGACCGTGAAACCGCAGGTATTGCCTCCGATGCCGGAAGGAGAGAGACCGGGGACGGGACCTCGTGGATTGGAGGAAGAGGAAGCTCCGTTGCTGGATACGGCAGCCGAGTGAATGGGATACTTGATTTTCCCGTGGGGTGATTCTTGGAATGTGCGGCAGATGTCGTAACTTTGCGGTTCATTCAAAAAAGTCTACGTTATGCCCGTTATCGAAATCACCTCGCTGGAGTATCCCGGAGTGGAAGTGTTCAGCACCCTGACCGAAGCCCAGTTGCGCAACCGCATTGACCCGCAGCGGGGCATCTTTATCGCCGAAAGCCCGAAAGTGATTCGGGTGGCGCTGGAGGCCGGCTATGAACCCGTGTCTTTGCTCTGTGAGCGGAAGCACCTTACGGGCGATGCAGAGGACATTGTGCAGCGCATGGCGCATCTGCCAATTTATACGGGCGACCGGGAACTGCTGGCCCGGCTCACCGGTTATACGCTGACACGGGGTGTGCTGTGTGCCATGCGGCGTCCGGCTCCGCGTCCGGTGGAGGAAGTATGCCGTGGGGCACGCAGGGTAGTGGTCATTCATGGGGTGGTGGATACCACCAACATCGGGGCCATCTTCCGTTCGGCAGCCGCACTGGGTATCGATGCCGTACTGTTGACCACGGATTCGTGCGACCCGTTGAACCGTCGGGCGGTGCGGGTGTCGATGGGGTCGGTGTTTCTGGTGCCTTGGACGTGGGTAGACCGTCCGCTGGAGCGGTTGAAGGAACTGGGGTTCCGCACGGCAGCCATGGCGCTGACCGACCGTTCCGTGCCGCTGAATTATCCGCCGCTGAAGGAGGAACCGCGACTGGCCCTGATGATGGGTACCGAAGGCGACGGACTGCCGGAAGCAGCCATCGAGGGAGCAGACTATGTGGTGCGTATTCCCATGGCACACGGGGTAGATTCGCTCAATGTGGCAGCTGCTTCGGCCATAGCTTTCTGGGAGTTACGATGTGGTGAGAACCATTGAAAAATACGGGGTTTATACTCCGAAAAAAAACTCCTTTACGCTTGAACTAAAACGTAAAGGAGTTTTCAGTAAAACGTCCTTGCGTTTCAATCCAAACGCAAGGACGTTTTGTATGAAATGCACTTGCGTTCTCATTGAAACGCAAAGGCGTTTTTTGGAGGGTCAGATTTCGTCCGGCCAGGGGCATGGTTTTCCGGTCTTTTTGAACGATGGGCGCTGTGCACCGGAGCTGCGGAGGAACTCGCCGAGGTTGGCCGAGAGGGATTTCACTACGTCCGGATAGCGTTCGGCCAGGTTGTGCTTTTCGCTGATGTCGGCCGGAATGTCATACAGTTCCTTCTTGCCCGTTTCGTAGAAATAAATCAGCTTCCATTTTCCCTGACGTACGGTGCAGGTTGCGCCGATGCCCGGGCCTTGTTCGCCCCACAGGTTCGGACAGTTCCAGTAAAGGCTTCTGCCTTCCGACGGGTTGCCGGTCTGCTTGAGCAGGGGTACGAAGCTTACGCCGTCCACGGTCTGCGGTGCCTTCCAGTCGGTAATACCGGCCATTTCGAGAATGCTGGGGAAATAGTCTTCCACGATGACGTACTTGTCGCAGCGGGTATTGGGTTGAGTCACTCCCGGCCAGCTCACAATCATCGGTTCGCGGATACCGCCTTCGTAGGCCGAGCCTTTTCCGCAGGTAAGCGGTGCATTCTGTGTGTAGAGCGGTTCATCTCTCCATTCCTTACCGGTGGCATATCCTCCGTTGTCACCACAGAACAGGATGATGGTATTGTCGGCTTCTCCGTTCTTTTCCAGCCAGTCCATGATGTCGCCCAGACTCTTGTCCATGCCTTCGATGAGGGAGGCATAGGCCGCTTCCTTGTCCGACATGCCTTTCTTCTTGTACTTGTCATAGAAACGCATATCCTTGTCGATAGGGATGTGGATGGCATAATGCGACATGTAGAGGTAGAACGGCTGGTTGTATTCCTTGGCCTTGTCGAGGGCTTTCAGGGCTTCCTGTGTCAGGGCCTCAGTGACGAAGGTACCAGTTTTCCAGTATTTCTCCAGTCCCGGAATCGACATGAGCGAGGTGGGGTTACCTTTCTCGTCGTGTCCGTAGTTCAGTTCACTCAGATAGGTAGCCAGTCCGCCTGCCGCATGGCCGGCAATGTTCGTTTCAAAGCCGAAGTGGCAGGGGTTCTCTCCCGGAGTGTCGATGGCTCCCCAGTGTGCCTTTCCGCAGTGGATGGTGTGGTAGCCGCTATCTTTCAGGTACTGCACGAACGACTTGGCCACGAAGGTGTGGTTCGTGCCTTCCACCTGCGCAATGCCGTTGTAGTTCCAGTCGGGCAGTTGCAGCACGTCGCTCTTGGCATCGGTGGTCTGGTTCTTCCGCAAGGTCCAGTTGGTCACCCGGTGGCGGGCCGCATTGGCTCCGGTCATCAGACTGCAGCGGGTGGGCGAGCTGATGCTGGAGGCGTAGGCCTGCGTGAACATCATTCCCTGACGGGCCAGACGCTCCATGTTAGGGGTTTCGTAACGCTCGTTGTACATGGTCTTCTCTGTCCAGAAAGGCAGTGAAGTGTCCTGCCATCCCATGTCGTCCACCAGGAAGAAAATGATGTTCGGACGTGGGTCGGGACGGTCGTTGGCCAGGGTATGCAACGGGGAAAGCACGGGGGCTATCACGAGAAGTGCTAAAAGATTTTTGTTCATAATATCTTTCTTTAGATTAAGGATTTACGTGATAAACACTAAAGTTCCGGATGAGGGGCTCAGCCGTGCATTCTTCTACTACCAGACGGAAGGATTTAGCCTCTACGGCAGGGAAGGATTCAATGCGCTTGTGCCCCACGGAAGTACCTTTGGCCACGGTAGTCCACTTGCCGTTCACCTGGGCTTCTACCCGATAGGCACGGATGCGTTCACCGCCGGTAATGTCTTCCTGAATCTGGTAATAGTTGACGGGTTGTACCTTGCCGAGCGAGAGCGATACTTTCTTCTTGCCGGTGGCCGAAGTTGCTGCCAGCGGCTGACCGAAGCGGCGGTTGATTTCGGCACCCCATTCCTGCAGGCGGCGTACGTCACCTTCTGGAATCAATCCGTCGGGATTCGGGGTAAGTCCCACCATCAGCGTGGCATTGCGGCCGACTGACTTTTCGTACATTTCCATCAGGTTGGCTAACGGATAGACGGCCTTGTCGTCGTCACCCGGTTCCCAGAACCACTCGTGGCGTCCGTTGTATCCGCGCAGAGGTGTGTCGGCCATGGCAGGTACCCAGAACTTGCCGTTGGGGTCGCCGTGTGCCAGCAGCTTGTTGTGGTCGGTCACTCCGTCGGTGGCGTTGCTGTGGCTGTACGGGTAGGGGAAGCTCGACCAGCAGGGGTAGCCTACGGTACCGCTTTCCGAACCGCCCCAGCGCAGGTCGGCACGGTTCACGTTGTGATAGAACAGGCAGTTGGGCTGGTACTTGTTCACGATGGGTTCTACATCGGGACCCATTCCTTTCGGGTCGTCGGCACCGCCGTCAAACCAAATCATGAAGAGTTCGCCGTAGCGGGTGCAGAGTTCCGTCACCATCTTTTCGCACAGGCGCTTGTACCACTCCTGGCGGTTGCGGGCAAACTCGCCTTCGCCTTCTGCCTTGAAGTTGTGGATACCCAGCAGGGAGTTCCAGCGGATGCCGATGTAGATGCCCGGTTGCACGCCGTACTTGCGGCAGGAGTTCACGAAGTCGCGCATGATGTCACCCTTTCCGTCGCGCCATTTCAGGGCCTTCATGCAGTAAGGATTCACGTCGCTCTGCCACAGCCCGAAACCGGTTTCGTGGGTGGCAGTGAGGATGGCAAACTTGGCTCCGGCAGCCTTGGCTGACTGAATCCACTGGTCGGTGTCGAGCTGGTCGGGATGGAAAATGTTATAGTCTTCAATCGGGTTGATGCGGTTGTTGCCTTGTCCGTACACCAGTCCGTCGAACACGTGCAGGTCATAGTGGAACACCACGCCCAGTTCGGCTTCGTGCCATTTAAGCTGGTGAGGAGCCGGGCGGGGACCTTCGTAGTCGGTATTACGGGCTGCGGTAGTGGTCGCGCAGAGGGCGAACAGTGTCAGTAGTGTCAGTAATGTCTTTTTCATATTCATGGTTTCAAGTATTTTTCAAATGGGTCATGGGTCTGTTCGAGCCATGAAGAAAGAGTTCGTTTCAGTGAATCACAAAGAGCCGGCTGATTTTCCGCAAGGTTGTGCAGCTGGCTCGGGTCGTGAAGTCGGTCGTACAGCCATACGTGCGTGGGCTGGCCTTCTTCTACCTCTGTCACATACGTGTAGCGTGCGGTGCGGATGCCGCGTCGGCCGGAAGTAGAATCCGAAGGTACGCAGTAGTAATAAGGCTGGAAAGCCTCCTCAGGCGTTTGTATTTCCTCGTTCAGCAACAGTGATCCCCAGTTGTGTGTCTGTACGGATGCCGGTATCTGTGCTTCCATTCCCATGAGCGAGAGCAGGGTGGGATACAGGTCAGCAAACGCCATGGGCAGGTCACTTTTCTGCGGATGCAGCTTGCCCTTCCAGCAGCAAATCATGGGGATGCGCATGGATTCTTCGTAGAACACGTTCTTGCCTTCCACTCCGTGTCCGCCCATGCAGACGCCGTGGTCGGAAGTGAAGACGATGAGGGTATTGTCGTACACGCCGCAGTCCTTCAAAGCCTGGATGATGCGTCCCACATGTTCGTCTACTCCGGTGATGCAGGCGTAGTAGTTGCGGATGTTCTCGCGGAAGTAGTCGCCTTCAGGAGTGCCCTTTTCCGGAATGTAGGGCAACTTTTGAGCCAATGCTTCCACATCGAGCGAGTCGTACAGCCGCTTGTAGGTTTCGGGCACCAGTTCGTAGCCCGTATGCGGGGGATTCATGGACACCACCATGGCAAAGGGACGGTCGGTTTCTGTGCCTTCCGTACGGATGAACTCGATGGCGCGGTCGGCCTCGTAGGCAGGTCCCCACTGGTTGACGTAGTAGAATTCCTCCCGTCCGGATTTCGTATCCCAGTACATCGGTTTCAGGTGATTGTCGTACGTGCCGTAAGCAATCCACTTGTCGAACCCGTGGCGGCGTTCAGGCGGACACCATTCGTTCCAAGCCACTTCTCCTTTGTTGTTGTACGTATCCACGTAGGGGCGGTACGGGGCATCAAGGTGCCACTTGCCGATGTAGGCCGTGCGATATCCTTCTTCCTTCAGCACGTCGCTCCAGCATACAGCCTCTTCCGAAAGCTCCACGCCGTAGGGGGTATTCTGTGAGTTGCAGTTGCCCGTCACCCCGTTGGCTGCCGGATACATTCCCGTCATCAGCATGGCCCGTGCGGGTGATGACACCGGATAGCTGCTCACGGCATCGGTGAAGAGGATTCCTTCGGAAGCTAGGCGGTCGAGGTTCGGAGTCTGTACGGGTTCCTTTCCCATGCATCCCATGGCATCGCCTCTGAACTGGTCGGCCATGATGAAGACCAGATTAGGACGTGAGGGCTTGGATTCCGAGCGGGAACATGCCGAGAACGGAAGCACGACGCCTAAGGCAGAGGTATAAACGAGTAGTGTCAGTTTCATATCAGGGATAAAACAAGCTTCAGTTCAGGTAATTGTGATTTTAAGTCTCAGTTAGATAAAGAGGCATGCCAAAGATAGGAATAAATGCTTGATCCTTGGCACGCCTAATTTATAATAGATTTAAAAGAGTTCTATCATTACTGGTTGGCAAAGCTACCAGCTTTTACAGGCCATCCCGGATTCTGATAAACAACCGACGTAGAAACGTCGCCACCTTCTTCAGGAGTTGACATGCGGAATACATCGTACGACAACGGAGAGAGGTAGTTGGCTTGTTCGAAACAATAGCCGTTGTACTTGTTTACGAGTTCGTTCTTGCCTTGCGGACGCAGGTATTTGCTGACAGATGCTTCGTTAGGAGCTGTATAGTCAAGTTTGCAGGCTGTGCAAGCAGCTTCAAAACCTGTATGGAATTCATCCCAGTAGTTCATACCTTCTACCCAGTAGTTCTGCATCTTGTCGAGTGCACGCCAGCGGTACAAGTCATCCTTACGCATACCTTCGGCAATCAGTTCACTGCGGCGTTCACGACGGATGTTGTAAAGTGTTGCGTCCACCAGTTCGGAGCCTGAGTAACGGGCCAGGTCGATTTCCTTAGTCAGGTCGGTAGCTGCAATGGTTTTCTTGTAATCTGTATCTACACCTGCACGGGTACGCAGTTCTGTCCAGAAATTTTTGAGCGTTTCATCTTCCAGTGTATTATATCTCAGATAGTAAGCTTCGATATAGTTCAGATAAGCTTCGGCAGCACGGAAAATAGGCAGAGCCAAAGGATAAGCGCTGTTGTAGGTTACATCGTTGTCTACCCAGCCTTTGCGAGGAATATAACCCGTGCTGGTTACGCGGATACCACTGGCAGCAATCAATCCGGGATAGCCATACATGATGTCTTTTCCATTGGAAGTGATGAGTTTGTCACCCGGTTTTGCTACAGAGCTTACCAGGCGCGGGTCGCGGTTCTCCATGGTGCTTTCCAGACTCTTGTCACCTTGATACAGACTACCGTCTGCATAAATAGGCAGACCGTTTTTCATCAGGTAACTGTCGACCAGTGAGCGGGTAAATCCGGTGTTGTCACCGTGAACAAAGATGTAAGTGTCTGTACCGACTTCAATGGCACCGTATCCGTGAGTAGCGCCCACTACCTGATTCTGTACTTTGGCATCTTCGCTGTACATACGCCACAGCAACACTTCATCGCGTTGTCCAGAAAGGTCGGTCTGGTTGTACAGGCTTGCATAATCCGGTGATAAGGAAGATGCAAGACCTACTTCCTTGGCAGACTTGATGGCTTCGTCCAGGAAGAATTCAATTTCCTTGTTCATGTCAGTATGGAAGGAAGCGGCATCACCCGGCCATCCCGGTCCACCCGGAACACGTGCTGTACCTGCATGGTATTTTTCCCATGTAGCTTCGTACAAAGCCACGCGTGACTTGAACAGCAAGGCACATTCGCGGTTCAGGCGATGAGCTGTAAAACTGTTTGATTTGGAGTACATCCGTTCACTGGCATTGTCCAGGTCGCTCAGGATAAAGCGGGCTACTTCGTTACGTGGCTTACGTTTGTTGGCTTCTACGTTGGCTGCATAGTCTCCATCATTTAATACTTGAGTCAAGATGGGCAGGTCACCATAAGCCTTCAATAAGTTGAAGTAAGCATAGGCACGGAAGAAATACATTTCACCGATGTAATGCTTCACGTTGTCGCTTAAACTCAATGTGCCTTTTTTTATGTTTTCTTCTGTGCGTTCCAGGAAAAGGTTGCAGTTACGAATGTTGCTGAATCCGTCATAGCTACCCGTAGAAGGTACTTGAATACGCTGAGGAAGGAAATTATCCACCTGATCCACTGTCGTCATGTCATCACTGTTGTTATCCGTAGTGAAGTACCCGAAAGTACCCGTACCTGTGCCGTGATCGGGCAGCAAGCCGTACATGTTGTTACAATAAGGCTCCAACTGGTTTTCGGCAGTGAAGAAGTTGCCGTCTACATTGTCTGAAATAGGTTCTTTATCCAAGAAGTCTGAGCAGGAGGTTCCTACCAGCAAAGTAGCCGAAAATAAAAATATATATTTCAGTTTCATAATCATAGATGCTTTAATTGGTTATAAGGTTACGTTTACGCCACAAGAGAGTGTACGGCTCAACGGATAAGTCATACCGTTCTGATACAATGCTTCCGGGTCGAAGTTCTTGTTGATGGAAGTACCTGTCCATAAGTTGTCGCCTGAGAAGAATACTCTGACGCGTTCCAGTCCGATTTTGTGAACCCAGGCTTTCGGCAAGGTATAACCGATTTGCAGGTTCTTCAGACGGATATAGGCTGCATTCTGTACGAACTGTGACTGGCTCTGACGGTTCTGGTTAGATTTCCACAGAGGACGCGGATAATATGCACCGGTGTTTGCACCCAACGGATCGCCTTCCGGACGGAAGAAATCCCAGTGTTCCTTGTATCCGGTAGAAGACCATGCGTCACCGTCTACACCCCAAAATACCATACCACTCAATAAATAATCACGCTTAGCTACACCCTGGAAGAAGATACTCAGGTCGAAACCTTTCCATTCAGCGCCGATGTTCAAACCGAAACGGAAGCGCGGTGTGTTGTTACCAATTACTTTGCGGTCGCCCGGATTGTCTACTGTATTTTCTCCGTTGGTGATTTTACCGTCACCATCAAGGTCGGCATACATCATGTCACCGGCTTTCCATCCGGAAGCAGCAAGAGTAACATCAGGAATAGTGTTCTGGTCTACTTTTTCCAGATGTTTTGCCATTTCTTCGTCAGTTTTGGCCATACCTACAGATTCATATCCCCAGATTTCTCCTAAATACTGTCCGGTGTAATAGGTGGAAAGTGATTTGCTGGCATTGGGGTATTCTGTAATCTTGGTACGTGAATCAGAAAGATTGAATGCTACATTGTAGTTGAATTCACCGATACGGTCTTGCCAGTTCAACTGGAATTCCCATCCTTTGGTACGCAAAGAGGTATTGTTGCGTTTAGGAGCTTCTGCACCCACAATCGGAGAGATTTCCTGTGCCGGTCCTACCATGTCTTTCGTGTCACGGATAAAGTAGTTGAAGTAACCGCTCAGACGGTTGTTGAAAGCACCAAAGTCTACACCGTAGTTATAGCTGTATACACGTTCCCAAGTCAGCAGGGAGCTTACCAGTCCCGGTGCACCTGCGATGTTTGATTTGTTGGCCATATCGAGCAACCAGCGTCCGCCTGCGTCAGGACTACCTACTGTTACATTCTGAATAGCATAAGTAGGATAGTAAGAATCTGTGTTCTGGTTACCGAGGCTACCGTAAGAGAAGCGGGGTTTCAATGTGTTGACCCATTTGCTCAGCGGTTCCCAGAAGGACTCGCGTGCAACATTCCAACCGATAGATACAGACGGGAATGTAGCCCAGCGGCTGTCTGCCTGGAAACGGGAAGAACCGTCACGGCGGATGTTGAATTCAAACAGATAACGTCCGTCAAAGTCGTAGTTCAAACGGCCGAAATAACCTAAAGAAGCCCATTCTCCACGGTAAGCACCGTTGCTCTGTGTACCGGTAGATGTATTGACATCGGGATTATTATCGTTCATCACGTCCGAACGTTTTGCCCATACGTTGTTGTAGCGGTAGCTTTCGCTGTTCATACCAAGCATTACCTTCAAATTATGCTTTTCAAGGAAATTGAGACTATAGTCGGCATAAAGTGAAGTGGTAATCATTGTTTCACGCTGCTGTTCGCTGTAAGCCCATGTCTTACCGGCTGCCAGGTCGGCGTCACCACCCAGCCACTGTTCCGGAATAGGATTGTTGTTTTTGTCATAGAGATATACTCTGGCTACATTGTAAAGATGTTCGAAGCTGCCTGTACGCAGAGCCAGGTCACCGTGAATGGTCAGTCCCTTCATTGGGGTCAGAATCAAGCTACCCTGTGTGAAGTAGGTATCATCTTGCGTATTGGAACGTCCGCCTGAAGTCAGCTGCATCAGTTTCGGGTTACGGGTATAGTGACCGTTGTTGTCGTAAAGCGGCATGTTGGGGTGCAGCTTGGTAGTTTCAGCAAAGAAACGGTCGCCGTACAGTTTCAGGAAGGTCGGCATACCGATGTCTTCACGAATGAAACGGCTGTTGAATTCCAGACGCATCCATTTGGTGATTTCTGCACTGATGCGGGCACTGGCATTGTAACGTTTCTTGTTGTCGTTTGCGTAGTTCATCTGTCCGTCCTGGCTCAGGAATGCTCCCGACACGTAGTATTGTATTTTTTCATTACCACCCGACAAGCTTACGTTGTGTTCTTGTCCGAAAGCGGTCTTGTCAATGAAGTTGCGTGGCCAGTTCTGGTTGTCATTGGAGTTCTGGTTGAAAGCAAAGCAGTTACCGTTCTGTGAAAGAGACGGGTCGGCAGTGGTAGTAATCTCACCGCGCATGTACTGTTGGATACGATCCATTGTGATGTCCGAGAAGAAGTGTGCTTCACCGGAACCTGTGTTGTCGATGGCACGGTTGAAATACTGTGCAAAGGTATAAGCGTCAAGCATGTCGGGGATATTGGTCGGACGAGACCAGCGCAGGTTGTTAGAGTACGAGATGCTTGTCTTACCCTGCTTTCCTTTCTTGGTTGTAACCAGGATAACACCGAACGGAGCACGAGAACCGTAGATGGCAGCAGAAGCTGCATCCATCAATACCGAGATGTTGTCGATGTCCTGCGGGTTCAACTGGTTCAGGTCGCCTGCTACACCGTCAATCAGCACGAGGGGAGAAGCGCTGGAGCCTGTTCCCAAGTTACCTGTACCACGGATGTTGAAAGAAGGATTGGCATCCAGTTTACCACCGGCATCAGGTATGCTTACATTCAAGCCCGGAACGACACCCTGCAAAGCCTGACCTACAGACGTTACCGGACGAGATTCCAGTTTCTTGTTGTCTACCGAAGCCACGGCACCGGTCAGGTTCACTTTCTTCTGTGTACCGAAACCTACAACTACCACTTCATCGAGTGTTTGAGTATCTTCGGACAAAGTGACCTGATAAGAAGTCTTTCCTTTTTGTACGGGGATTTCCTGGGTTTGATAACCGATGTAGGAAACTACCAATGTACTTCCTGAGGCAACGTTGTTCAGCTGGAAGTTTCCGTCCAGGTCGGTGATACAACCGTTGCTTGTACCTTTAACTACTACTGAAGCTCCGATGATGGGCTCATTCAGTTTTTTGTCTGTAACAATTCCGGAGATGCTCACCTGTTGCGCTTGCAGTGGTAATAGTCCCGCCAGCAAGGCTATGAGCAGAGAGATGAATTGTGTTTTCATGTGACTCATGGTTTTAAGATTAAAGTTTATATATAGATGGTTAAACAAGTTTTCAGGTTTTCCTGTTGCAAATCTCCGAAATAAATGGTGTAAGGGCAGTGGGTAAACGTTGCATTAACAGTCGGTATTCTTCTTATCTGCATTTTTATGGGGGTAAAAACTGTTTTTTTTACCGGTATTCTGACTTTTTAGACAAGATTTTTGTTTCTTTGCGTAACCATTACATAGCTTAATCTGAGAAATGAAAAATATATACTGCCTGCTCATTGTATCTTTTCTTTGTATTTTCTCGCTTCTTTCGGCGGGTGCACAGACACTTTCCGAGAAGGATTTTCAGGTATTGAACATGAACGATGGATTGTCGGACAACGACATTCATTCCGTGGCAAAGGATACGGAGGGATTCATGTGGTTCGGAACCGGCAGCGGACTGAACCGTTACGACGGACGTACCTTCAAAGTGTTCCGGATGCCGGGAATTTTTTACCGGAGAATTGACAGGGTAGTATCGCTGGATACGGATTACCTGCTTCTCCGTTCGGAGCAGAACTTGTTCTTGTTCGACAAGAAATACGAACGCTTTCTTCCCGTGTGCGATTCGGTGAGCAAACAGCCTGTGATGTTCGCCGATTTTGTGGCCGATTCTGACGGCAGTTGCTGGGGCGTATCTTCCGGTGAATTGTCGGAGGTGAATTTTCCGTCCTCTTATGTGCAGGACACAGCGTTTGTCTCTGTGCGTCATGTGGTGAACAATTTACAAAGCGATCCGTTTGTAGTGCTGTGTATGGGAGAAGACGGGAAGATGCTGTATTGTGCAAGTCGGAATGGAACCGTCTATCGTTTTACGCCCGGACAAAGGCAGTTGACTAAAGTTTGTGACGGGCAGTTGTCGTCCGGCAGGTGGGTATCTTCTTTGCTGAACGGTGATTCGTTCATCTGGATTCCTACCGTGGGCGACGGATTGTATGGTTACGACTTGACAAACGGAAAGTTGCATCACTGGCAATATATTTCAGAAAGAATGGGGGAGCAGCTGTCGCATAACGATGTCTTTCGCTTGCTCCCGATAGGAAATTCCCGGTACCTGGCCGTGACCTGGAACGGATATACTTTGTTGAGTCTTACGCCGGAACGGGAAATCAAGTTGCGCGATTTTCAGTCTTTCCTTCATAACGGGAAACAATATTTCGAGACACGCATGATTTCGGGTTATTACGACGAGGAAGGATTGCTGTGGATTGGCACGGAAGGAGGAGGGGTGCTGTTTTCCGACTTGCGCCAGCTGTTTTATCACCAGTATGCACAGACACGTTCCAATGAAATTTGCGGCATCCAGATGGATGAAGAGGGTTACGTCTGGCTGGCTACTTTTCACAAGGGCGTGTTGCGGAGCACGCAGCCTTTTGACGTATCACATTCGCTGTCATTTGAATCATTTGATACCGGTATTCCCGGCCTGAAAACCGTGCTTTGCAGTTCGTCGGACAAGAATGGAGGTTTCTGGTTCGGCACGCAGGACGGGCGGGTGCTTCGTTACGGAAAAGATCGGAAGTGGGATGACATGCGGATTGGCACTCCCGGACAGCCTTTTCCGGTGGTATGGAGCCTGCTTATGGTTTCAGACGAGCAGTGTTGGGCGGGTACCAGCGACGGGTTATATTGGGTGGACTTTCAGCGGAGAACTTCAACGCACGTCGGCTGGAGTAATCCGCAAATCCCGGATCATATCCATATACGTGCGTTGGCAGCCGGTGATAATCAGACCTTATGGCTGGGAACTGGAAGAGGCTTGCTTCGGCTGTGGATGAGTGGTACCAAGGTGCTGCGGACACATGCCGGATACGAAGCCAGAGCCGGTATGCCGGATACGGAAATCGAAGTCCGTGCCCTGCTGTATGGGACAGACAAGAAGCTGTGGGCAGGATATGCCGGAAGCGGTCTGGTGGCCTGTTCACCGGAAGGAGACAGCATCCTGACCCGTTATACTACCGCCCAGGGGTTGTGCAGCAATTTTGTGACCGCACTGGCCGAAGACAACGACCACTCTCTTTGGGTAGGCTCCAACTCCGGTATTTCCCGCCTGAGCCGTCATTTGCAGTCATTTTACAACTATTACATTTCGGGTAGCAACCGTTCCGTCTTTTTCGGCAAGGATTTTCTTTTCTGGGGAAACCACAGCATGCTGACTTATTTCCGTCCTTCCGACCTTCGCTTTAATTATCCGAAAGAAAAGGGACGGGTGATTTTTACCGACCTGGAAGTGAATCACACTTCCGTGCAAATCGGGCAGAAGGTCAACGGGCAGGTGGTGTTGCCCCAGTCGTTGCTTTATACTTCCGAACTGCATCTGACGCATGAAAACCGCAGTTTCTCCCTGTTGTTTACCAACCTGCTCTATCTGACCAAACTCCAGAAATATCTTTTCCGCCTGTATCCTTATCAGGAGGATTGGATTATGGCCGATGAAGGAGAAAAAATTTCGTACGATCGTCTGCCGGCCGGTACCTATACCTTTCAGGTGAAGACCATTTTCCAGGACCAGAGTGAAGGGGATGTCAGTACCCTGAAGGTGGTGATTGCTCCTCACTGGAGTGAAACTCTCTGGTTCCGTCTGCTTGTGGCGGCTGGGCTGATTAGTATCGTGCTGATTTACCTGCATCGTGTGCGGTTGAAGCAAAAGCGGATACAATATGAACTGCGCCTGGAGCATGAACTGTTTACGGTCAATATGGAGCGAAACAAGGAAGTGGAACTTCGCAAGGAGCGTGAGGCTTTCTTCACGATGGCAGCCCATGAGCTGCGCACTCCACTTACCCTTATCTTGTCTCCGCTGCGTGAACTGCTCTCCAAAATTACACCCGCACATCCGTTTTATAGTCGTCTGTCTGTCATGTTCAAGTATGCCGAAGGACTGCATACCCTAACCGACCGTTTGCTGTATATCCAGAAAGCAGAAGCGGGCATGGTGAAGCTGCGTCTGTCTGCAGTGGACGTGCTATCCCTGATGAGGGATGTGGCAGAAGGTTTTCAGCCACTGGCAGCTGAACGCCGGATAACGTATGCATGGGTGCAGGGGTCGGAGCATATTACGATATGGGCCGACAGGGAGAAACTTTCATCAGTCATTCAGAACCTGATTTCGAATGCCTTTAAATACACACCCGAAGGAGGAAAAATCAGTCTCTCGGTAGAACGGAAGGAGTTCGACCAGAAACCTTTCTGCTGCATTTCGGTGACGGACACCGGAAAGGGAATAGATGCCGGATTGTTGCAACACATTTTTGAGCCTTTCGTAACCGGCGATGCAGATCCGGCAGTCTCTACCCGCATGGGAGTGGGACTGAAAATCGTGAAGCACATCGTGGAGATGCATCACGGACGGGTGAACGTGGAGAGTGAACCGGGAAAAGGAACGTTGTTCGCTGTGTACCTGCCCGAAGGAAAATCGCATTTCGAAGAAGACGATTGCACGTGGGATGAAACTCCGGACGCGGATGATAAAGAAAAGGGAAGAGAAAGTATCTCAGACCTGATGCTGTTGCCGGAAGCGGAAGAAACCTCACAGAAAATGGAGGAAGAACGTACCGCCGCCCGCCAGACGGTGCTTATTGTAGAAGACAATGCCGACATGCGCCGTTACCTGCGTGACCTGATGAAGAAACATTATCGGGTACTGGAAGCGGAGAACGGGGAAGAGGGAGTGAAGGTGGCCGTGGAACAGGTGCCCGACCTGGTACTGTCGGATGTAATGATGCCGGTGATGGACGGTTTTACCTGCTGTGCCGAGTTGCGCAAGCGGAAGGAAACAGCTCACATTCCCATTCTGCTGCTCACGGCCAAGGCAGAGGATAAGGACAGTGTGGAAGCTTCTTATCGCGGAGCCGACGATTATGTGCGTAAACCGTTCAATCCGGAAGTACTGCTGGCCAAGGTGGCCCATCTGCTCGACATGCGTCGCCGCCTGAAGCAGATTTACACCCGTACGCTGCTGCATGCTTCTTCCGTATCGACAGAGAAATCCGAAGGCACCGAAAGTGAGTTTATGCAACAAGTGCTGTCGTGCATCGAGGGCAATGCCAGCAATCCCGAGTTCAATGTCAAAGTACTGGCCGGAGAACTCCACATGAGTCAGGCTACGCTTTACCGCAAACTGAAGCAGCACACCGACCTGTCAGCTGTGGAACTGATTCGCCACATCCGCATGACGCAGGCTGCATTCCTGTTGATGGAAACCAGTCTCCCGGTCACGGAGGTAGCCGAGCGCGTGGGCTTCAATGACCTGCCCACGTTCCGCAAACATTTCACGGACATGTTCGGCGTGTCTCCTTCCAAGTATGCGGAAGATAATCAGAAAAACAAGTAAAAAGACGGTTCAGCCCCTTTGCAGCATTCTGTATTCATTGGGGCTGTGACCTACCACCCGCTTGAACATGCGGCTCATGTGCTGCGGATACTGGAAGCCCAGGCTGTAGGCAATCTCACTCATGGGCTTGGTGGTAGAAAGCAGCATGTCCTTGGCTCTTTCCACTACCTTTGACTGGATGTACTCGGAAGCCGTCTTTCCCGTCTGCTTACTGATCATGTCGCCGAAATAGTTGGGCGAGAGGAATACCCGTTCGGCAAAATATTTCACCGTAGGCAATCCTTCTTCCTGAGGTGTCTGGCCGTCGAAGTATTCGTCCAGCAGCTGCTCAAAGCGTACGATGATGTCCTTGTTGGAGGCTTCGCGTGTGGTGAACTGCCGCTCATAGAAACGCATGCAGTAATCCAGCAGCAGTCCAATGTTGGCCGTAATCAGTCGCCGGCTGTGCTTGTCGGCAGGACGTCTCAGCTCCGTATCGATTTTATGCAGGCAGTCTATCACCGTGTGCCGTTCTTCTTCTGAGAGGTGCAAGGCTTCGCGGGCCTCGTAAGAGAAGAAAGAATAATTCCGGATGTCATGTCCCAGTTGGGTACCGCGAATAAAATCCGGGTGGAAGAGCAGTCCGTATCCGGTGGGACGCGTTCCTTCTTGCGCGTGGATGGAAGCCACCTGTCCCGGTGCAAAACAGACAATGGTTCCTTCCTGATAGTCGTAAGGCTGCCGGCCGTAGGTAATGTCTCCGCAGAGCGTATCTTTCAGAAACAAGGCATAGATGCCATAATTTATGGTAAATGGCTGTGCAGGCTGAGTAATCTTTGAAAGGTCTACCACGGTAACCATGGGATGATACGTCTCCACTTTGAAGAATTTGTTGTATTTATCCACTGTGTCCAGTTCTATCACTTCTTCTTTCATCATCTGTCAATTTTATTTTCAGGCAAATGTAATACTTATTCTCGGGAATACCTATATCCGTGTTATAGAATGGCAGATATAAAACAAATGTAAAATCGAGCATTGGGGTAGAAACATCGGTAATTTGTATCATTGTCTATGGTTTCTTTTGCGTAATTTTGCCACATCCATAATTAAAATGACAAAAAGGAACAAACAATGAAGAACTTTGACTATCAAACCCCGACCCGTCTGATTTTTGGCCGGGATGTAGTGGCTGGACTGCCAGAGGTGATGCGCCCGTTCGGACGTCGCATCCTGTTGACATACGGTGGCGGAAGCATCAAGCGTATCGGTTTGTACGACCGCGTGAAAGAACTGTTGAAAGACTTTGAAATCTTTGAACTGGGTGGTATTGAGCCGAACCCTAAATACTCCACCAGTGTAGTGGAAGGCGTACGTATCTGCAAGGAACAGCAGATTGACGTGATTCTTTCTGTGGGTGGCGGTTCGGTACTCGACTGTTCGAAAGCCATTGCCGGAGGTGCCAAATACGACGGCGAGACCTGGGACCTGATTATCGGAAAGGCTCCTACACTGGCTGCACTGCCGATTGTGGACATCCTTACCCTAGCCGCTACGGGCAGTGAGTACGATGCCGGAGGAGTCATCTCCCGCACAGAGACCAACGACAAGGTGGCCTATATCGACCCGCATCTGTTCCCGGCCTGCTCTTTCCTTGACCCGACTTATACCTTCACGGTCAATGCCAAGCACACGGCAGCAGGAGTGGCCGATGCCATCAATCATGTGATGGAACAGTATTTCACCCATGCCTCCAATTCCGTGGCCGACGGTTTTTGTGAAACACTGGTAAAGACCCTGATGAAATATGCTCCGATTCCACTGGAGAAACCGGACGATTACGAAGCACGTGCCGAAATCATGTATGCCTGCACCTTTGGCTGCAACGGCTTGCTGGCCCTCGGTACCGGCGGCTCTCCTTGGCCTATGCACGGCATCGAACATGCCTTGTCGGGATATTATGATATTACGCACGGAGAAGGTCTGGCCATCATCACACCGCACTGGATGCGCCACGTGCTCAACGAGCGCACACAGGAACGCATCGTGAAATTTGGTGTGAACGTGTTCGGACTGGCTGCCGATCAGGCTCCGTCGGAAATTGCCGAGCAGACCATCGTACGTACCGCACAGTTCTTCAAGAGTCTGGGCATGCCGATGACCCTGCGTGAGGTAGGCATTGACGATTCCCGTCTGGAAGAAATGGCACACCACATTGCCGTGAATGAAGGACTGGACGCACCGGGCACGTTCGCTCCGCTGAGCGAACAGGACATCCTTTCTATTCTGAAGGCTGCGCTGTAAGATAAAGATAATTCGGAATAGCCTGCACTCAGGCTATTCCAAACAATTCAATCTCAAAAATCAGGGTGGAACCGCCGGGGATGCCGGGCTGCGAGAACTTGCCGTATCCCATTTCCGACGGGATATACACCTCCCATTTGTCGCCCACGCACATCTGCTGCATGGCGATAATCCATCCCTCAATCAGGTCGCTCAGGCGGAAGGCTACGGGCGCACCGCTGCGGCTGCTGTCAAACTTCTTGCCGTTGATGGTCCATCCCGTGTAGTGCGCGGTGACTATGCTCCGTGGTGTGGGATGCTTGCCGTCGTTCTTGCCCGATGCCAGCACCTTGTAGTAGATACCCTTCGGGAGCGGCATCACTCCCTCTTCCTTTGCCTTTTCGGCCAGCCAGTCCTTGTTGGCCTGCATGTATTCTTTCTTTCCCATTGTGAATGATTTTGGCGTAAAGGTACGTATTTTCCGGGATACTTAAAACAGTCCGCTTATCCATTCCCAAAGTGTTGTGGTCAGGTAGACCGCCAGTCTGGCCACCCAATAGATAATCACGCACAGCACCAGGATACCCACGGCTGTCAGCACAGCCTTGCGGTTTACTTCTTGAATCACCTCCTTGTCGCCTTCCACGAAACCCACAATCAGGCGGTAGTTTTTCGCGTACGAGCGGCTGAAAATATCCAGCAGGTCGCCAATCCAGAGCGGAATGATACCCAGCATCATGTCCACCAGCATGTTGTAGAGGATGGCTAAGGTGAGAGGAATGGACTTGATTTTGAACAGCGACACCGTGAGAAAGGGCAGTGTCATGGCCGAAGAGAAAATATCGCCCGCTGTCGGAAAGAACAGTCCGATGAGAGGATCGAGGTAGTATCGGTCCATCACATTCTTGATGGTTCTTATCAGCCGGTAGAGCGGGTCGTTTTCCCACTGCATGCGTTTTATGTCTTGTTTGGTACTTTTCATGTAGCAGCTAGTTTGGCGCAAAGATACAAAAAGGTGAATGCAGTGTCAAACCCGAAGCCTGCTTTTGAGAAAAGACGATGCCGAACCGTATCCTGTCTTATGAAAAGATAACGATATTTGGTGGAGATTTCCGGATAATCCCTATCTTTGCTAAAAACGCCTTTGATTTAATGACATTATATTTGATACGATGAATACATTCCGTTCTATAGATGAACTTGTGAAAATGTTTGAGCGGGAAAAAGTGTTGCTCAAGGAAATGTTTTACAAACGTAAACAGCTCTCATTCCGTTATGATTATGCCCTTGAATTAACTGAATACAAGGAAGAGCGTATTCGTTTTCTTATTGAATACGGCGTGCTGCGGGAAAGCGGTGATTTCCTGGAAATGGAAGATTTGTACTTGAAGTTTTTCGAAGAGGTTCTGCAAATAAACGAGGAAATCAATGTATCGTTCGTGCAAGATTATCTGAATCATTTGAATGATAACATCGATTATTTCCTGCAGGAGAACAATGAACAGCGGAAGTATGCGTATCAGCGAGAGGTGAGACGTTGTTTGAAAAACATTGCACTGACTACCGTACGTAACGTGATGGACTTGAAACGTAATTTGGATATAACTTATAAAACGGAGCCAAGTTATCAGGTGAAACTGGCCAAATTGAAAAAACTGGATGAAAAACGGCGTAACATAGCTTTGCTTATAACTCGGAGTGAAGAAGTGATAGACTCACAGCAACCTACCTTTTTCCGTGTGGCTATGGATGTACAGATGCGGGCTGTGGTGAGTGATGTAAAGCTTCAGCTGAACGATTCGTATCATAACCTGATTGAAATAGAAAAACAGATTATTCATTACTTGAACTTGATAGCCTACCAGAATCGTATTTTTGAAAAGGTAAGGCGATTGAAGTACCTGCGCGATCAGTTCCTGCTTGAAGAGAATACAGATATTCGTCGGGTCATTGGCGAAAAGAATCCGGTGTGGATGGAACCGCAGCCCAACTATCGCATCAAGTTGTCTCTGTCAAATCTGCATACTTCTGAAGTGGCATTGGAGTTGATTCGTAAGGTGATGTCACGGCGGAAGAAGGACTCACGTGGTCCGCGGAATGTAGCCGGAGCTATTCCGGAAAGTTATCTGTCACAGGCAGGTGAGGTAATGGACAGAGTCAATTTGCAGGAAGTATTCAATGCTTTTGCTGCCTCTGGCACACATTTGTTCCGGTTCGTAATGAACTATTCCTATGGCAAGCCGGTGGCGGAAGAAGACAAGCTGCTTTTTTTCTGCCAGCTGGCTTCACAGTATGCGGATGAGCTGGATTTTACCGACCATTATGAGTCAACCTCTGAGGTGGAGTACCCTTTGATTTATTTACGACAAAACCCTTAATCATACTTGATAAAACGATGAAATACACGGAAGAAATATTCAATATTCTGAGCAGGGGAGGATTTATTTCCGCCAATAGTGTCTCGCCAACCGTCAAGCGGTACTATGATGCGCTTGAAGAAGATTTTACGGAGTATTACGATTATTATAAAGGTATCGGCTTCTATCTGGAAGCGGGTAACGGATATTACCTTTTTACACGTCAAGAAACCCGGGTCGATTTGGAACGAAAGCTGGAAGCTGTAGGCAAATGGATTGGCTTTTCAGGTCCAAGTCCGGGAACTTCTGGTGCGAGCCGTCATACTTCGGGCGCACGAAGCAGTTGAACTTGTTGTTGTACATGTCCGTCAGCCGTTTCTTGAACTCCGGCGACTGTTCTTCCAGCCATTCGGTGAAACCATTACGGATTTCATCAATCTTCGCGTTGGCAAGCTGGATGCCCTCACTGTCGCGCACCTTGATGTCGTTGCCGTGCTCGTCCTTACCGATGCTTTTCATCATGTCCGGGCAGGTGTTGTGCAGGGCGTGTTTCAGCAGGTTCATGCCGTCATAGTTGCGGTAGTAGCCCTTCACCAGAAACTCGTCCGTGATTTTCATCGTCTTGTGGCTGCACGCCACCGCATACTCGTCGATGTTTTCCGAATAGGTTATCCACACCTCCGTGTCGAACAGGCGGCTCATATAGGCGGCATACACGCCCGTGGGTATCCACCGCTCCCCGAAATTGAAATCCAAGTCCTCAAACGGTATTTGTTCGGGTATGCTTTCGTGCAATGCCGCCAATGACTCCTGCGCCTGCGGCAGCATCCCGTGCCCTTCATTTTCCTTTATCCAGTCTTCCACGTCGGCGGTCTTCTGCACCACGTTCCCGGCGATGAAGCGGTCGGCTATCTCGTAACCGTCCGCCAACGGGTTGTAGAACACCCGTCCTTTCAACGCCTCCAAGATGTCCGATTGCGGCAAATCACAAAGCGACTCCATGTAGGGCAGGTTCACGCCGCCGTACAGGTTGAGCGAGGCAGACAGGGCTT
>OHMI01000049.1_pt1 | contig 63340 bp, 47 predicted proteins | sample 1569271 | NCBI WGS metagenome assembly OHMI01 (sample SAMEA3879529, study PRJEB24766) | human gut metagenome | biome: human-associated habitat; feature: feces | place: USA | collected 1985/1987
TGGTTGCCAATGTTTATACCCCTGCCGGTTATGATACGGCGAAAACCTATCCCGCTCTTGTCGTGGCGCATCCCAACGGAGGCTGTAAGGAGCAGGTGGCAGGTCTGTACAGCCAACGGATGGCAGAGCAGGGCTACATCTGCCTTGCCTTTGATGCAGCCTATCAGGGCGGAAGCGAGGGCGAGCCGCGCAACGTGGACAAGCCGGCCAACCGCATCGAGGACATACACCGTGCCGCCGACATCCTGACGCAATATCCCGGAGTGGATGCCAACCGCATCGGCATCCTCGGCATCTGCGGTGGTGGCGGCTATACGTTGAAAGCCGCGCAAACGGACAAACGCTTCAAGGCGGTCGCTACGCTCAGTATGTTCAACTCCGGACTGGTGCGGCGCAATGGTTTCCTTGATTCGCAGATGAATGATGTGCAGCAACGTCTCGCCGATGCCTGTGCCGCCCGTCAGAAGGAGGCAAACGGCGAAGCACCGGAATATGTGGGCGATATGAGCGGCATCTCGCCGGAGCAGGCGAAGCAGCTCCCTTTTGACCTCTACCGCGACGGCTATGAGTATTACCTCCAGACACACGCGCATCCCGGCTCCACCTTCCGCTATACCAAAAGCAGTCTGATGGACTTGATGGCGTTTGATGCCAGCGAAGGGATGTACCTCATCAACCAGCCGCTCCTGATGATGGCGGGCAGTCTTGCCGACACGTTCTATATGACCGAACAATGTTTCAGCAAAGCCACGGGGACGGACAACAAGGAACTGTATCTCATCCCCGGCGCAAGGCACATCCAGACATATTGGATGCCGGAGTATGTGGACAAGGCTGTGGGCAAGCTGACGGAGTTCTTTGGAAAACATCTGGAATGAACTTATCTCATCCCGGACATGAGGTAGGCTCAGGTCGGACATGAGATACCCTCAAGTCCGAGGTGAGGTAGCCAAAGGCCTGACCTTTAGTAAAGCTCTCTTGCCGCTTTCGTCGAAATTGGTGCTTCAATCCGTAATCTGTGTATGGACGCACCACGGCGGAAGCGGTATTTTTGTATCAAGACATAAAACAAATAGTAATGAACGATATACGGACATTTACCATAGACGAGTTTAACAAACAGATGCAGCAGCCGACGTTGCACCCGGAAGTGGCCGTCATCGACCCGGCACGCTTGGAGGACGACGGCACATTATGCTTTACGGGCAACTTCTACGCCATCCGCTTTGTCCAGACACGATGCGGCGAAGCGCGTTATGGCAGAAAGTGCGCCGATTTCCAATATGGCACGCTGGTATTTACGAAGCCGGGCGACATCGTGCGCGTCTGCCGGGAGGATGCCGTGGACGGGAGCATATCCGGTATTTTGTTCCACCCGGAGCTGTTCAGCACCAAAAGCCTTGTGTTCAAGAAAACCGACTATACGTTCTTCGATTACCGGGAGAACGAGTCTTTGCACCTTTCCTTGCAAGAGAAGCGCATCGTGCAAGACCGTCTGGAACATCTCCACGAGGAACTGCGGCGCGATATTGACCGCCACAGCCTACGCCTTGTATCTGCCGGGCTGGAACTGCTGTTGGACTACTGCGTTCGTTTCTATGAACGGCAATTTGCCTGCCGCACCGACATTGACGGGGAATATATGGAGAAGCTGGACAAAACGCTTTCCCAATATTTTTCATTATGCGGACAAAAGTCTGTGGAAGGCGGTATAAGTAAGGTAGAATCCGCTTTGTCCTCACTTTCACCTGCGTACTTGAACGACTTTGTACGGGCAGAAACCGGGAAAACGCTTGCCGAATATATACGCATCAGAATGATGGAGTACATCAAAAAGCGTGTCCACAAGGAAGGCTGTCCGTTGGAACAGGTTGCCGGAGAGTTCGGCTTCTATCAGCCACGCCTGTTGGCTCTTTTATATCGGCAGGTATTCGGATGCCAACCTGAGCACTATCTATTGACCCCGGATTATAAACTAAATTGATAACGATATGTACCCGCAAATTATTTGTCACGTAATGGGTTCCGTGGATGGTCGGCTGCTGACTGACCGCTGGACGGAACCATATAATGGGAAGAGCAAAGGCGAACTGATGGGCATCTATGCCGCCATCGGTCGCCAACTAAATACCGACGTTTGGATGTTCGGCAAGAACACGTTGTGTGAAGGCTATTTCCCAAAGAAATTTCATACGCAGGACACCACGCCGTTAGCTCATCCTGCACCGTTTATTGCCGAGCGCACTTCAACCCGTCTCTTTGTGGTAGCCGACCCGGATGCGGACATTCTCTATGAATCCGCTACCGTAAGGGGCGACAGCATCGTCTGCATCCTGCCTGAAACGGCTCCTGCGTTCTATTTGGAGTATCTTCAGAAGAAAGGAATCTCCTATCTGTTTGCCGGATCAAAAGGCGATGACCTCCGCACGGCGATGCATACATTGGCGGAGACCTTTGGCGTGGAATCACTCTCGCTGCAAGGCGGAGGCATCATAGACGGTGCGTTCCTGCAAGCCGGACTGATAGACGAGTTGAGCCTTGTCATATATCCGGGCATCGACGGTTCAGCAGGCTCCACATCCATCTTCCATTATATTGGCAAAGGAAATCCCTCGCAAGGGCAGTCGCTTGAACTGCTATCTGTGAAAGAGATGGAGGACGGGGTGGTTTGGTTACGATATAAATTCCATAAAAACAGTTGAGAAGTATGTTACGCAAAATCAGACTGACGCTTGCCGTCCTGTTCTTCACCGCCGTCACGCTGTTGTTCCTCGACTTCACGGGGACGCTGCACGCTTGGTTGGGCTGGACGGCCAAAATACAGTTCCTGCCTGCGCTCTTGGCGTTGAATGTGGGAGTTGTGGTGTTCCTCGTGCTGCTGACACTTGCCTTCGGACGGGTGTACTGCTCAATCATTTGTCCATTAGGCGTGATGCAGGACATCATCGCTTGGGTGGGCAAGAAACAGAAAAAGAACCGTTACGGCTATTCTCCCGCCAAATCGTGGTTGCGGTATAGTGTGCTGGCGGTCTTCATCATTGCGATGATAGCCGGGATTGGCTCATTAGTGGCATTGCTCGCGCCGTACAGTTCATACGGGCGGATAGCCGGCAACCTGTTCGCCCCGATATACGGCTGGGGGAACAACCTGCTCGCTTATTTTGCGGAGCGAGCCGACAGTTACGCTTTTTATGAAACGGAGGTGTGGCTGAAAAGCCTGCCGACCTTCTTTATCGCTTTGCTCTCCTTTATTATAATAGGAGTATTGGCGTGGCGGAACGGACGGATTTACTGCAATACTATCTGTCCGGTAGGTACGGTGCTGGGGTTCCTTGCCCGTTTCTCGTGGTTGAAGCCGGTGATTGACAAGGACAAATGCGTAAACTGCAAACTGTGTGCCCGGAATTGCAAGGCGGCTTGTATCGACATCGCCAACCATCGGATTGATTACAGCCGTTGCGTGGCTTGTATGGATTGCATCGGAAAATGCCATAAGGGAGCCATCAGCTACAAGCATCCGGCAAAGGAAGCCGCACAACCGAAAGCTGTTGAATCTAAAATTTCAGCAGAGCAAATCAACGATGCCCGCCGCTCGTTTCTGACCGCCACGGCTTTGGTTGCCACAACTGCCGCGTTAAAGGCACAGGAAAAGAAAGTGGACGGAGGCTTGGCGATTATCGAGAGCAAGAAAATCCCCGACCGCAAGACCCCGATAGTGCCACCGGGAGCATTGAGCGCACGCGACTTCGCCCGCCATTGCACCGCCTGCCAGCTCTGCGTGTCGGTATGCCCCAACGGGGTACTTCGCCCGTCCGCCGACCTGACGAAGCTGATGCAGCCAGAAATGGGTTATGAGCGTGGCTACTGCCGACCGGAATGTACGAAGTGCAGCGAAGTCTGTCCTGCCGGAGCTATACGCCCGATAACCGCAGCGGAGAAATCCGCCACGCAGATAGGACACGCCGTATGGGTCAAGGAGAATTGTGTGCCGCTGACCGATGGCGTGGAGTGCGGCAACTGTGCCCGCCATTGTCCGACGGGAGCCATACTGATGATACCCTCGGATGCCGCTAATCCCGATTCGCCCAAGATTCCGGCCATCAACGTGGAGCGTTGCGTCGGTTGCGGGGCTTGCGAGAATCTTTGTCCGGCACGCACGTTCAGTGCAATTTATGTGGAAGGGCACGAGGTGCACAGAGAACTCTAATGGAAATAATACGAACAAATATGGAAAATAAGAAGACAATCTCCCGCCGCGACTTCTTCAAGATAGCGGGAGCGGCTGGAATGGCGACCGCAGGACTGACGGCTTGTGGTGATAGGCAAGGCTCATTAACATCTGCCAATGCAGGCGAACCCGGCGGAGAGATGACCTACCGGACGCTGACGGGTGACCGTGTGTCGCTGCTCGGCTACGGCTGTATGCGCTGGCCGATGATGCCCAATCCCGACGGCGAGGGGCAAGTGGTGGACCAAGAAGAAGTAAACCGGCTGGTGGACTATGCGCTGGCGCACGGCGTGAACTATTTCGACACCGCGCCGCCTTATTGTCAGGGGCTGTCGGAGGAAGCGACGGGCATTGCCCTCAGCCGACATCCGCGCGACTCGTATTACATTGCCACGAAGATGTCCAACCACCGCCTCTACGGGGCAGGGCTTCGTGGCAAGGAGTTGCACGATGCCAGTGTGAAGATGTATCAGGATTCGTTCAAACACCTGCGGACGGATTATTTCGATTACTACCTGTTCCACATCCTCGGCACGGGCGCGGGAATGGAGGAAATGCGCGGGCGGCTGTACGATTGCGGCATTGCCGACTTCATCCTCAAAGAGAAAGAGGCGGGGCGCATCCGCAAGCTGGGCTTTTCGTTCCACGGCGATGTGCGGGTGTTCGACTATATGTTGCAGGAATCAGGCATACCGTGGGATTTTGTGCAAATACAGCTCAACTACCTTGACTGGCGGCACGCATCGGGCATCAACGTCAATGCCGAATACCTCTACGGCGAACTGGCGAAGCGGAACATCCCCGCCGTCGTTATGGAACCGCTGTTAGGCGGACGGCTCTCCAAAGTACACGACCACATCGTCATCAAGTTGAAACAGCGCGAATCCGGGCAGAGCGTGGCATCGTGGGCGTTCCGCTTTGCCGGAAGTTTTCCCGGTGTGCTGACTGTCCTCAGCGGTATGACCTATATGGAGCATCTGCAAGACAACCTGCGCACCTATTCGCCTCTGCATCCCCTGTCGGACGATGAGTTTGCCTTCCTGCAAGAAACGGCAGACCTGATGATGCAGTATCAGACCATCCCTTGCAACGACTGCAAGTATTGTATGCCTTGCCCTTACGGAATAGACATACCCGCCATCCTGCTGCATTACAACAAGTGCATCAACGAGGGGAATATGCCCCGCAGCGGTCAGGAGGACTACCGCCGTGCCCGCCGCGCTTTCCTTGTCGGTTACGACCGCAGCGTGCCGAAGCTCCGCCAAGCCAGCCACTGTATCGGGTGCAACCAGTGTTCGCCCGACTGTCCGCAAGGCATCGACATCCCGAAGGAGATGCAACGGATTGACCATTTTGTAGAACGGTTGAAGCAAGATAATTTATAGCGACATTATTTCATTTATACTCAAATACTTATAATTTAAATTGAATATGAACAGATTAGAAAACTGTATTCTCTCTTTTTGGAAGAAATTTGCATCATCGGCGCATTACTGCCGAGCAGGATGTGTGGAATGGACTTTTTGCATTGCTCGCTTCAGCGAGAGAAGCCTATCTCCGGAATGTCGTTGACAGCGGCAAACTTTATCGCCGCTTCGTGGACGACTTCATCAACAGTCACCGGTATATAGACTGTGACAATGTGGTCTGCCGGAATTGCCATGAGATGATTATCCATATAGTTCGAGGTATTCTGCATGATTATCAGGATTGTGTGCGAGAAAAGTTCGCTACCGAATCATTCTCATTGGATGATTGCATGGAACTGAAAAGGATGTATGACACATCTGAAATAAATAGTCCGGCATTTGCGTATGATGCGGATCCAATGGCGACCGCAGCTTCACTTTCATTCGAGTGTAATTTTTCGAAGGAACAGATGGCAGGTATTGTGTCTTGTGCCAATACTTACCATCTGTTCTGTGTTCCTACGGTTCGTATGGAGGATATGGAAACTCTTTTTGCCTGCGAGGAGGGCTTCCGTATTCAGGTAAATAACATCCGCCATGTGGCCGTGCTTTTCGACACTCTGCTCGGAAGGTCGTGCATACAGGCACACTGGCAGTCCATTCTTGAAAGAGGTAGATTTCTGGTTTCCAAGGATGGAAAACGGTTCGTGACCGCTTCGAGCCTGTCAACTGCCCTGTCTGCGGCAAGAATCCGTCCCACATCTGTCGTTTATGCTATCAGGACAATGATAGGCCGACTTCCGTAACAATAATATTCCTATGATTTGAAAAGGTCGTCCATGGTGACTTCACTGTGGACGATACTTTTATGTTTTCCGTCCACCACTCCGTATGTGGTGACAAATGTGATTACCAATGTCTTTCTGGTCTTTGTCGCCATACGGAATAATCCCATCCGTTCACGGAGTTTCATCTCGTAATTATCAGTGATGGCATAACGGTCAGTGCTGAACTTCATTTCGCACAAATGGATGATACGGTCTGCTCGCTCGATAATCATATCAATCTGGAAGCCAGGCATGTTTTTGTCAGAATCTGCCTTGCTTCTCCATGAGGATATGGCCGTTCCGACACCGGCTATTCCGAGTGCCGCCTTTATCTGCCGGTGATGTGCCAGACACACAAGTTCAAAACTGAGTCCCATCCATGCAGAGACGCTGCGGGAATCCATGTTGTTGCTCCACCACCTTTCATCCTTGGCATTGTTGGATTCTATGAACTTGTAATAAAACAATGTAAAGAAGTCCGTAAGCCTGAAAATGCTTCCTCGGGTCTTGCTCCCGAAATGTGACAGACGGGTTACGAAATCGCAGCGTTCAAGGTTCTTCAGTATCTTGCTTAAGAAAGAGCCTTCCAGACCTGTGGCTTTTGCTATGTCCTCCCTTGTCAGTCCGGACTTGTTCTCCGACAATAACTTGACTATTGATATATATGTGTCGGCATTGCTGAACAGGGCATTGTACAGTTCGTCGAATTCCCCTTTGAGATGGGCACCATCTGCAAAAAAGAGCCGGTCAATGTTCTGTGCAAGACTGTCAGAGGTATTCAGGAGGCTCAGGTAAAAGGGAACGCCGCCGAATATCATATAACATTGCAGAATCTGGTATCTGTCCCATCTGCAGTTGCGCTGCCTCAGATATTCTTCCGTCTCATGCAGATTGAACGGGGAAAGATGCAGGTTGCAGGTCACTCTTGCGTGCAATCCTCCCTGATTGGCTTCTATCTTGTCCGCCATCCATGATGTCGCCGATCCTGTGGCGATGAGCATGATGTCTGTACGCCTGTTGCCCCAGCCGTTCCAGAATGTTTCCAGGGCATTGACAAAATTCGACCTCTGCGTATCCATCCAAGGCATTTCATCAATGAATATGACTTTTTTCCGGTCTGAAGGCAATGTCTCCAGATAATCTTCAAGCGCATTGAAGGCATCATACCATGTCCCGGCTTTCGGCTGTCTTCTTTTCGAATGACGCTTGATCGCCCTCATGAAATTCTGTATCTGCACCGAAGCCGGAGTGTTGTGCTCGCCGACAAAGGTGAAATCATATTTATAGTTGAAGAACTTGTCTATGAGATATGTCTTACCGATACGCCTCCGTCCGCTGATGATGACAAATTCGGAGCGGTCTGATTCCAGACACCGCTGCAGTTCGTCACATTCCCTGTCTCGTGAAACCAGTTTGTCCTGCATAATATTTCCGTTTTCGCAAAGGTACTCAATCCATATGTGTCTGCCAAATTTCAAAGAGTGAGTTTGTACTTTATCTTATAAAATATTTGAGTAAAAGTACAAACTCACCAATACAACATAACACCGAGTTACTACTTTATCTATGATTTTTTATGAGATAAAGTAACGGTTCAGTATATAGTGGCATTCCATATTTGCCGGATGCTTTTCAGTTTTTCTCGGATAAGTTATGCGCCCAGCTTGCTGTTTCAAGTGGTACGCATCCCGCCGCCGAAAGGCGGTTGGGGTATTAGGCTCCCTCATAGGGTCTATTACTGGCACACGGGCAAGCCCGGAGATGAATCGGACTGGCAGGGGCGGATGGCGGAAAGGTATCTGATGCCAAATGTCATTCCACCCTCCCCGTATCCACCAGTTCGAGCCCGAAGGTGTCGATGAAGGTCTGCAACATGGGGTTGCGTTCTATCATCTTTGCGAGAATCATCTGCGGCGTGTCCTCCATCAGCAGGAAGTCGGCGATGTCCAGTCCCTGACTGCGCTGTACGTCGGTCGCTATTCTTTCCAACAGGTCGGAGCATGTGGCACGCCTGCATACGGGTTCCAGCATGGGCAGCTGCTGCCTCCATTCCTCCGTTGCCTTAAGGTCGGGGAAAAGAATCACCTCCCGTCCGTCCAATGCCTGCACCGCTTCGCCATTGAAGCACCCGTGTATCCCTCCGGTGGCAAGCCAGATGAAATCGGGAATGAAATGGGCGGCGACCAGTGCCGTCTTCTCGCTCTCAACAATGGCTACAGGCTTGGCGGACATTACGGCGGAGTTGTCCGACAGCAGATGTTCTCCGAACAGGCACTGCTTCATCCTGAAATCCTGCACCTTCCTCACGGAATGCACCCAGCTGACTTGGTTAAAAGGCTCCTTGATACGGTGTCCGGTTACGGCATCGTAGCCCATGATCTTGCCCGCACGCACGTTGCTGTTCCGGTCTATCTGCCAGAATACGGTCGCACCGCCCCACCTCCTTGAGGTACCGACCCTGTATAGGCTGAATAGCTTGTCCACATTCTCCTTGCCCATCACTTTGGTAAAGTATCGGTACAAGGGGTTGATGTCGTACCTGCGCATGGACTGCTCCACCCAATCAGAGGGAAGAAAAGAAATCCGTGGTTTCTGTTCGGGCAATGCTCTTGCTGGCGGTCTTGCAGCTATCGGTGTGCCGCCAAACCTTTCCTGCCCATTCAATCTTTCTTTGACAGCCGGATTGTCCCGGAAGTATTCTTTCGGTGTGTAGTGGTAACCGCAACTGTTGATATGGTCGCACATGCCTACGCTGTCAGGGAAGGAAATCTCTCCCGCCTCGTCGATATAACGGGTGAAGCAGGCTTTCCTGCCGCACTCCGGACAGACGGTCTTGCTGCCCGGACGGTATTTCTGAAGATGGAATCTGTATTCGGTCATGATGCTCTCTTTTGTGGATTCCTGCAAGTGGAAACCGTCATTTGCAGTTTGCAGTTCCTGCAGTCTTGCAGGAAATACCTGTTTTTAGAACCCTGAAACTGCAAAACTGCAAAGACTGCAGGCTGCAACGAGGGGGTCATCCGTTGCAGTCTGGAGGTGACGGTTCATTGTCTGTCATATTAAATTTGCCAGATTTATCATATATGATTTTCTCGTAATGCCCGGCCTTGGACTTCCGCAGCAGCCTGCTCCGGCACAGCTCCTTGAGGTAGTTCATCACCGTGCGCTCGCTGACATTCTGCAATTCCTTCCCAATGGCGATGGCAGTTTTCGTGTCGAACGTGTCCGGCAACAGCGACAGCAGCACCTTGGGCGGATCCTCGCACATGTCCTCCGCCACGAATGAGCGGATGCGGCGGTACGAGTCCTCGAAGTAGCCGTTCAGCCGGATGGCGGCCTTTACCGATGCCGTATCCACAGACTGCAGGTGGCTCTCGTCGATGGCATACCGCAACACCTGCATGAGCAGGGCCAGCCGTGCCACTTGCGCCGGATGCTTCATCTCGCGGCTGTCCACCTCGGCATCGTCCTCTATCCGGTTGATGCGTTCCACTTTCCTGTTCCACCAAGAGAAGAAATATTCCCTTGCCTCCCTGTCCATAGACAGCACATGGGGCATCCTTTCTTCCTCTCCCGTGTCATAGTCCAAGGCGAGTACCTTGCCAAGTATCTGTTCCCATCGTGCCGCCGCCATGGAAGCCCTGTCCTCCCCGCCATCATCCCAATCGGTCCATTTTGGCACTTCACGGGACTTGGGAAGCACGAACAGGATGCGGTCGAGCAGGCCGTTTTCCTCGAAGCCTTTCGTCAGCAGTTCATGCACACGCTTGGTCTGCGTGGTCCCGATGATGTTGATGCACGGCTGTTCAATATGCACAGGTATAGTGTTGCTGACCCTTGTCACATCCAGTGCCCCGCCGCTCCATGCCGTGAGCAGCTGCTCTATGAGTTGCCCGTTGGTGTAGCGGTTGGCGGAGTTGAACATGCCCATTATCTCGTCCACCAGAATGACCACGCTGCGGGGATTGCTGTTATGTGTCAGCAGTAGCGATTCCGGAGTGAAGTCGGAAACGACGGTGCGTCGCAGTACGGGCTTCCTGCCGCTCTCCCCGGCGGCCTTCCATGCCTCCAGTTCCGACTCATACGCCCTGAACAGGGCGTAGTCGTGCTTCCGTATGGGGCGGTATGCCGCCTCCAGCGGCGGTGTCTTGCCCAGTCCCGGCCTGCCCACGAGGATGATGTAGAGGGCGGCGTTGCTCTGCCACTCGCCTTTGATGCGGATACGGTAGGTGCCTCCCAATGCGGCCGATACCGCCGACAGCATGGCCGTCGCGATGAACTCGGTCTTGTAGTTCTCGTACCGGTCCATGTCGAGTATGACGGACTGCACGGCCTGCGGAAAGACATCCAGAGGGAAGCCTGTATCACTGACATGCTCCGCCTCCATGCGGATCATGTTGCACAGTTCAAGTCGGGTGTTTGTCATGTCAGCCATTTTTCTTCTTGCAATAGGATGTCACACTCTCGGACTTGCCTCCCGTCTGCACACGGCGGACATCCGATCTGGCATACATGTTCTTGTTGCCCACCTTGACGGGGACGAGGTAGCCGCGCTTCGCCCACAGGTTGAGCGTCCCCTCGCACACTTTCAGCAGCTCACGCACCTGTCTTGTGTTGAGCCATGTCTCTTCCGCCACACGCCGCATCTCCGCATTCAGTTCTTCCTGCCGGGCCGCCATCGTGCGCTGCACGATGGCCTCGGCAAACATCTTAAGGTCGGCTGGCGTGACTTCCAGTTTCACGTTCGCGCCCTGCTCAACCAGACTTTCTATGGTAATCATAAATATCAGTTTTGAATTTTGTGATGACCATCTTCAAAAGTTCCCTGATGCCCCGCTTCCGATGGCTTGTAAAAGAGAAGCACCGCCTATCCCCGGGAAGAGGATTGACGGTGCAAAAGTATATGCGAATTGAAACGGATTGATATATAATAATTTGTCTTAAATTGTCATGACAATTCAAGTCTGCATGTCCATGTAAAACGGCTCGTTTTGCCCTATCCGGCCACAGTTTCCGCTTCATCATCGGCAGCGATTTCTCTGATTTCCGCTGCCAGTGTCCGGTACAGGTCTCGGTTCTCGTCACTCTCGATAAGAGGTGCCATCTGATCTTTCCCGTCCTTGATGACATGCTTTGCCGCCTTCAGGAAGCCGACCGCCTGCCGTATGGCGCTCTCGCTTTTCAGCGAGGGCAGGTCGGGGAACTGCAATGCCATCCCCACGCTGTACTCCTTCGCGGCGTGCATCCCGGCCACCAGCCGCAGGTCTTTCAGCACATAGAACGGGAGTGCCTGATGGACGGCACTCGTGTTTATGGAAACGAAATTGCGGATGCATTGTATAACTGCCTCCTTGTTTCCGCACTTGAGATAATCTGCAAGCGGCCGCTCCTGTATCTTCTTCTTTCCTGCCTTCCGCTGTGTCTGTGGTGCCGTTCCGGTGACGGAACTTGTTGTCTCGGTCTGATTGTTTTCGGTATCATTACCTCCAATTTTGTCCTTTACGGACTGCAACGCCCATTCGCCGATGCCGCCTTTCTCAATGGCACTTTTCATGGCTAAATGCCTGTCCCAGTCCTCCTGCGTGCGGAAGCCATTCTTTATGGACACCTCGATAATCTGCCTGACGACAATGGAGCAGCCCATCCGCTCGGCGTTCCCTGCTTTGGGATGCCCAGCCTGCCTGCTGACCATGTCCACCATGGCCTCGAAACTCTTGCCGTAATACAGCCAGCTCAATACAAGAGGGGCGGACAGGGTCACGCGGCGTTTTCTCAGGCTCTGTCTGAAAATGTATCTCATCCTGCCCCAGAAGGAGGACGGAGGAGAAGTCGCATCCTCTTCCCTCTGTTTCCTGTAAAGTTCCACGATCTGCTCCGGCACCGCGTTCTCTTTAAAATGGAGGCCTATGTTCTCGAATCCGTCCGTGCTGTCGTCACACCATGATATCTGCCATTCCTTTTTGATGCCGGGCAGCTGCTTGAATATGGCCCGGCATACGGCAAGGTACTGCACCTCGTTCCCGTCCGCCATCATTTTCGCGAAGCGGGTGTATTCCTCCCTGTGTGCGTCCTTCCACTGGAGGATGTCCGCCTTGAACTGTTCGTATGTCTGTTTCTGCTCGTCCATATTCATATTGCATTGTCTGTGGAGGGGGGGAAACAAGGAAATTATCAGTCCAGAAGGTTTACCAGTTCCTTCTTCATCTCGTCGTCAATCTTCCGGTACCGGGCAAAGGCACGGCTGCCCTCCGAATGTCCCGACATGGAGGCTATCAGGTTCGGGTCCTTGACCTGCCTGTAGAGGTTGCCGATGAAGGTCTTGCGTGCCGTATGGGTAGATGCCACCTCGTACAGGGGTCTTGCCACATCCTCCCTTGTCTTGGGGTCGAGTACTATGACCTTGCGGTCGATGCCCACATACTTGAGTATCTCCTTTATCTTCTTGTTGTAGCCGAAGTGCGAGAACCGGGGGAGCAGGGCGTTCTCCAGATCCTTGTAGCGTTCAAGTATCTCCCGTGCCTTTTGGTTGAGCGGTACACGCACCGTATTGGCATGCTCCATCTTCGTCTTCTGCGGGATGTACTCCACGAAACCGTCCACGATATTGGCCTTGGTCAGCCTGTTCAGGTCGCTCACGCGGCATCCTATCAGGCACTGGAACATGAAGATGTCACGGTAGACCGGGTAGGTAGTTCCCATGCCGCTCAGGTCTGCATAGTACACCTTGTCCCGCTCTTCGAGTGTCAGGTAGAACGGGTCGCCGTACATCGGCCGGGCAATCTGGTACTGGTCGAAGGGGTTGTTCCTTGTCAGTCCGCGCTTGATGCACCACTTGACGACGGTGCGGATGCGGTAGAGCGACCCTGACATGCTGTTCTCGGAACGCTTCTGCCCGACATCACGGTGCTTCTCGTTCCGGTAGAATACGGGATACATGTCCACATACCTGTATTCTTCCTGCATCCACAGTTTGAAGTCCCTGATGTCGTCCGCCGTAATGGTGTCGATGCAGAGGTGGAAGCCCCGCTGGTGCAGCACTTCGTGGCGGAAACGCTCGTAGCGCAGCACCTTGTTGAGATTGTCGAGATGGTGTTTCCGGCTTTCGTCCGCGAGCGGTGTTTCCTCGATGTATTTCCGTATCTGGTACGAGAGCAGGTACTCGTCGGCTTTGTTGCCGCCCCTTGCGTTGATGTTGGGATGGTGGTATTCCTCTATCAGGCTTTTGAGCCAGTTGCCGTCCACGCCCCGGTGGTACTCTTTCGTTATGAGGTGGGTGATCTGCTGCACGTCCTTGTCGAGGGCCATCTTCTTCTCCTCCGACACCAGAGCCACGCGGGGCTTGTAGCCCTGCCGTTCCGGGCTCCAATGGTTGGGGTTGATGGACAGTTCACTTGCGGCCTTGATGTCCACACCGCCGATGTCACGGACACGGAAATAGACCCGTGCCTGGTCGGTGATGTTGTTCTTGGCGGCGGTCTTCCGGATGAATGCGGTCACTTTCATATGTATGTCCTCCTTTCTGTCTTAGTCTATCATTTCCACAAGCCTGCGCTTCATGTCATCGTCTATCGTGCGGTAGCGGCTGAACGCCCTGCTGCCCTCCACATGCCCCGACATGGAGGCGATAAGGTTTGGGTCGGGCACCTGCCTGTAAAGATTGCCCACGAAGGTCTTGCGTGCCGTGTGGCTGCTGGCCACCTCGTACAGGGGCTTCTGCACGGTGTTGTAGCCGTGCGTGTCGAGGATGGTGACCATCCTGTCTAAGCCGCAACGCTTCAGCAGCTCCCGTATGCCGAGGTTGTAGGTGTGTATCTGCTTGAACGGGAACAGCCTGTCGGCATTGGCATCGTAGCGTTCCAGTATCTTCAACGCCTTCTCGTGCAGGGGTACCCTGACAGTCTTCGCCTCGCATTTCTTCGTCTTCTGCGGCATGTATTCCAGAAAACCGTCCTTGATATTGTCCCTTGTGAGACGGTAAAGGTCACCCACGCGGCAGCCGACATAGCAGTGGAACATGAAGATGTCACGGATGACGGCCAGCTTCGGGTTGTTGCTTAGGTCTGCGTCATACAGGATGTTCCTCTCTTCCGAAGTGAGGAAGAACGGGTCGCCGTAGGTAGGCTCCTTACAGCCGTAGAGCACATAGACCTCGTTGTCGGAATACTTCATCTTCTTGCACCAGTGCAGGAAGGTGCAGAGCAGGTTCATGATGTTGATGACGGTCGTGCCGGAAAGCGGCCTCGGCCTGTGGTTGATGAGCATGCGGGGAGTATAGAAGTCGGGGTGTTCCTGCCGCAGCTTGTACTCGTTCACGACATAATCCCTAAAATCGTTCATTTGCTCCAGCGTAACGGTCTCCACGAAGAGGGTGAAATCTACCTCGCCCAGTATTTCCCGACGGTAGTCGTGGTAGCGGGTCATCTTGCGCTCGAAGCGGACGATATGCTCCTTTGTCCTCTCCGCGCCGTCAAACTTCTCCAGATACTCGTGGACACGGGCTAGCAGATTCGGGTGGTTCCGCTCAAAGGCGCGAACAGGGTACAGCACATCCTCGATGACCTGCTTCATCCACCTGCAGTCCGCCTTGTCCGTGAAAGTTTTCTGCGCCCGCTCGATGATGGCGGCGATCTGTTCCGGCAGGCGTTTCTGCTCAGCGGCAGGCACGGTTGTCGTGCGCCTGTAGCTGAGGGTATCGGAATCCCAATACTTGTCCTGCACTTCAAGCGGGGAAACGACCTTTATGTCCACATTCCTATCCCTGACCCTGAAACAGATGTTCGAGGCCTCGGGGGAACACTTTTTCAGATAGACGGTGACTTAATAAATTCCCGTAAATGTTCCCATATATCCCGAAGAATCTTGCAACGGATTAAGACAAATTAAAAAGTCATTCCCGAATCTGATACCGCATAAAGCACAGAAAATCAATGATTATATTTGCAGATGTTTAGCTCTTTTTTTCATTTCGGGCTGTATCAGACTTCCCAAATATCATATATTGCAGTTCCACACTTTTTTATGCGGTTTTGTATGCTTGCTCCTATCCTCAAAAATCAGATAGTCCCCAATTATCAACCGTGTACCTTTAACTACACTGTTCTCCACTCTCCAATGGTTCCTCAATGAATAATCTTATAAATGCAATGCCATTCCACTACCGGAAGTGAACCATCATCCTTCACGGTGAAACATCACCCTTCACAGAGAGTTCCTGTTCAACAACCGGTTACCCGTGTGTGAAAGTGTGAAACCAACTATCAGAACTTCTGAAAGCAGCAGGATATACCCCTAAAATAAGCTGAAAAGGTCCATGGACAACCCACCTATAACGATTATCCATGGACCTTTATGTACTCTGCTGTATCTCAGCAGAAGAATTATTTGGCCAGTTCCTGTTCAATGCTTTCCATCAGGTGCTGGAACTCTTCGGCGGTATAACCGATGGAAGCATGCACCAACTTGCCGTCTTTTCCGAACAGGTAAACCCGAGGAATGCTTTGGTCGGCAAACAAGGAGAATACTTCACGCTTGGGGTCTGGATACAACGGGAAGGTGAATTTCTTCCGTTCGTTGTACTTCTTCAGATCGGCATCCGTATGCTCCCGCCCAATCACCAGCAGCTTGAAGTCCGCATTATCTTTGTATTTCGGCCACAAGACCTTCTGTACCTGACCCAATTCCAACTGACAGGGACCGCACCAGGTAGCAAACAGGGAAACCAATACGACCTTTCCTTTCAAATCGGCAGGTGTCACCTTACCATACACTTCCGAGTTCAATGAAAAAGCCGGCATTGCATCACCTGCCTTCACTTTCTCCACTCCCTGAGCGTTCACTCCCAACATAAACATCCACATCAGTCCTATCAGACTGAAAATTCTAACACTTCTCATACGAATACCCGTTTTTATCATTTTACTGACAAAGATAAAAATACTTTCGGTGAATCCCGCAAATTCCACTATCTTTACCCGCAAAAAGAATATGCTTACTTTCATCTCCTGCGCCAAGACTATGACTGCCCGTTCCAACGTACGGGTTCCTTTCACGACTGTGCCTCCTTTCGAGACAGCAGCCAAAGAACACGCTCTGAACCTCTCCCAATTTTCGACCCAGGAGCTGGAAAAGCTGTTACGCATCAATTCCAAACTGGCTGCCACCAACTACCTGCGCTATCAGGATTTCTGTTCGGACGAGACACCGGCACTGCCCGCCTTGCTCTCCTATACCGGTATGGTATTCAAGCGCATCAATCCTAAAGATTTCAGCGAGGACGATTTCCGGTATGCGCAAGAGCACCTGCTTATCACTTCTTTCCTGTACGGATTATTGCGCCCGCTGGATGCCATCAAGAATTACCGGTTGGAAGGCGATGTAAAACTTCCGGAACTGGGAGGAATGTCTTTCTTCGACTATTGGAAACCCCGGTTGACCGATTACTTCATCGAAGCCATCCGGGAACAAGGAGGCATCCTGATAAACCTGGCCAGCGGAGAAATGAAAGATTTGTTTGATTGGGAAAAAGTGAACCGTGAAGTACAGGTCATCACCCCGGAGTTTCATACCTGGAAAAACGGAAAACTGGCAACCGTTGTGGTATATGCCAAAATGTGCCGGGGAGAAATGACCCGTTTCATTCTGAAGAACCGGATAGAACAACCGGAAGAACTGAAAAATTTCGAATGGGAAGGATTCCGTTTCAGTGGTACCGATGATTCCGGAAAATCCTGGAATTTCGTGCTGGGATAAAGCCTCTTTCTAATCTTACCGAAAAAAGCAACATCCGATACTCCATCCGGGAAAAGATATATAGGCTACAAAAAACGCTACCCGCATGCCTTTCGGGATTTCCTTCAGACATGCGGGCAGTATTTCATATCGTCTAACAGCCTACTAGCGGAACATCTTCTCCAAATCTTCTTCCTTCAGGACAGAAAGAACCACTTTTCCGTCCGGAGTATAATTAGGGGTAGACGCGGCAAAAAGGCCGTCTACCAAGCTGTTCATCTCCTCATTGGTCAAGACCTGTCCCGGCACGATGGCAGCCGCTTTCGCCAACGAAAGTGCCAACAGGCTCTGGATTTCCTCCTTCACCTTGCAACCTTTCTCAATGGCTGTCTGTACCATGTTCGTCACCAGTGTTTCCGGATTCAGCCCTTCGATTCCTTCCGGTACCCCGTTGATGGCATACGTACCACCACCCAGGCTACTCAAATCAAAGCCTAAATCATTCAGGTCACTCATGATTTCCTCCAGTACCGGAACTTCGGCCGGAGAAAAATGCACCATATCCGGGAACAGCATCCGTTGGGAAACATGCTGATGACTCTCCAACTGACGCATATAGCGGTCATATAGAATGCGGGTATGCGCCCGTTGCTGGTCGATAATCATCAAACCCGACTTGACGGAAGTCAGGATATAGCTTCCTTTATACTGATAATGCTGGGCCACTTTTTCCTTGACCGCCTCAGCCGGATGTTCGTCATAAAGCGTCGGTTCTTCCTCAGGCACCGGTGAAGCAGATGTTTCCGGAAACGCTTCTTCCGGAAAATCCGGTCCCTCCGAAGGCCAGGCAGGAGCCTGCTGTTTCTTCTCCAATCCCTGGAACAACGGTTCCCATTCGGTAGAAGGTTTCGGCGTATACGATGAATAGGCCGAAGGAGGTACTACCGACGACGTATTGAACGGATTGTAAGAAGTATCGTACGAAGTCTTCGGGGGTTGTACCACCGAATAAGGCGAAGCATCGAAAGCCGGAATATCCGGCATCCCTTCCGTATCAAAGTCGATGGAAGGAACGGCATTGAACCGCCCTAGGGTCTCTTTCACGGCAGCCGACAGAATCTGCCAGATGGCCTGTTCGTTCTCGAACTTGATTTCAGTCTTGGTAGGATGGATATTCACGTCAATATTGGCCGGTTCCACCTCAAAATAAAGAAAATAAGAAACCTGCTCGCCTACAGGAACCAGATGCTCGTAAGCATCCATCACCGCCTTGTGGAAATACGGATGGCGCATGTAACGCCCGTTCACGAAGAAGAACTGTCGCGCCCCTTTCTTACGGGCGGTCTCCGGCTTCCCGATGAAGCCGTGTATCTTCACCATGGTGGTATCGATTTCCAGTGACAGCAGGTCCTGGTTGAGCTTTCTGCCGAATACGCCCATAATACGCAGACGTAGCTGGGTAGCCGGCAGGTTAAGCATCTCTGTATCGTTGTGATGCAGGGTGAAGGACACATCCGGATTCACCAAAGCAATCCGTTCAAACTCAGCCAGGATATTACTCAACTCCGTCTGATTCGACTTCAGGAATTTCCGGCGGGCAGGAACATTGAAAAACAAGTTCTTCACCGCAAAGTTACTGCCCTTACGGCAAGTTACCGCTTCCTGGCTTTCTACCTTCGAACCGGCGATTGTAAGGGCTGTTCCCAGCTCGTCACCTTCCTGACAGGTTTTAAGTTCCACCTGTGCCACAGCCGCAATGGAGGCCAATGCCTCCCCTCGGAATCCCATGGTATGCAAGGCAAACAGGTCGGAAGCCTCCCGGATTTTCGAAGTGGCATGGCGTTCGAAAGCCAAACGTGCATCGGTCTCGGACATACCCTTTCCATCGTCTATCACCTGGATGCACGTCTTTCCGGCATCGGTCACCGAGACATCAATGTGATGTGCTCCGGCATCGATGGCATTCTCCACCAGCTCCTTGACTACTGAAGCAGGCCGCTGGATCACTTCACCCGCCGCAATCTGATTGGCTACGGAATCGGGCAACAAACGGATAATATCGCTCATACGTCTACCAATCAACTAACGATTAGAAAGTAAATTCTCCGGTTATCAGGTAATGCAGAATGTACAGAAGCACAGCAATGGCTACAAAAATAGTTCCGTAGGCCAGCGGCTTACGTCCGCTTTCCTTCCGACGCTTCAGGTAAGTAGTACCCTCGATGAACTTCCCCCGGATATCTTCCGGCGAAAATTCCTTGGGCGGGAGCATTCCCAGATCACGTTTGGCAGACTCTTCTATCTTCTGCAACTTTTCCTTACGCTCGTCCACGTAGATATACTCATGGTGATACGCACGTGGCTTTCTCATTGAAAACATTCCCATAATCACTCCTCCTTTTTCTGTTGGTCAAACAAATGCTGGTTAGGCAGCTCTATCGGCCCGCGGATATTCTTCTTCAGCTCATCGCCGGCCTTCTTAGCTCTCCATTCAAAGATGTCGTCCTTATTAAGCGGACGGATATAATCGAACCAGACAAAATTGTCCAGCTTATCTTTTCCCTTCGGTATCTGAGGCAACGGATAAAGTGTACCGTTCGACTGCGGACTCATCACCATGTGGTCCAACTTCTGTTGTTCCAGATAGATATCCAGCTGGCTGGTCTCAGACACATTCATACCAATCAATGTACTGTCTGAATCCATCGGATAATACACCAGACGCACCGAACCGATAACCTCCACCTTCTTCATTTCACCATCCCGGAAGAAAGCCTTCATCTCCTTACCCGTGACCTGATTATACTTCGTCGTATCAATCTGCTCCACAGACAAGGCCTGATTGATGATATGTGCCCAGTCTATCGCACTGTCATTCATATAGATAAGTACCTTCTCGCCTATCAGCTGCTGGTTTTCATTCCAAAGAATCGGATTGTCATACATGGTCAGGCAACTGTCCTTGGTAGAGAAGACCAACGAATCGCAGACACCCTGTACATCCGTACGGTAAAAACGTACCTTATGAAAAGCCCGCATCTCACGGAACATGGAATCCGTATCGAGGTGGAAGGTCTTCATCATCAAGGTATCGGCATGAAGAAACAGACTGTCTCCTTGTGAATAATCGATGGCAACCGCTTTACGCGTAGCAAAAGCATATTTAGTCTTCTCGTTGTAGAAGCCGTAATCACCGGTCATCATGTTCTTATTGACAGTATCGGTCATCACCATGTCATGAAACGCCTCACCTACTCCTTCATTACGATCATAGAACAATGTATCACCGGTAAGCTGCTTTCCGTCGTTTGTCAATACTGAGCGCTGATACAGATCTGCTTTCCCTGTCTGAGTATTGTAATAACCAGATTCGGAATAAATGTGGTTGTTGTCGCTCAAAATATCTGAAGGACCTACAATGTTCGCCACCTTACTGGCCGTATTGTAACGCAAGGTATCGGAAGTCAGTGTAAACTGCGGGTTCACCAGTTTCACGTTATAGTTGAATACCGACTGCTTGTTCTGGGTGTTGTATTCCCCCCATTCGGAAGTCAGTACATTCTGTTCGTCCATCAAGGTACCCCCATCGAAGAAATATCCCAGACTATATACCCGGTCGTAGTTCAAACTATCGGTCAGCAACGTCGTGTTACGGTTTTCCAGACGTACATTCATACGCATCTGGGCAATCTGAGTCATACCGTCATAATACAGATGGTCGCCATACAGGAACAAGGTATCTCCCTGTTCCATCCGTACATTCCCGAACGCCTCGAACGAGTTGCGCTGGTCGAAATAATAGGCACTGTCGCAATACATGTACAGGCTGTCGTGACGGAAAATGACATTTCCTACCACCACCTGTGCGTCTGAACGGTCGAGTGTCTTTTTCAATATATCCGAATGCAGCAGATAAACTTTACTCTTCTGTTTCGGTTCTTCCTTCTTGGCCGGTTTCCCCGTCTTTGCCACTGAATCTTTCTTCGGGGCAGTCGCAGTTGTACCTGTCACTTTTTTCTGCACCGGACGCTGAGCCAGCAGACAAAAGCCGAACAGGCATAGGATACCCAATACCAGTATCCTATGCCCGCCTATCCATGTATATTTTGTTCTTTTATCAGACATATCCTTTCTATAGCAAGGTATCAGCGGTTATTTAATCCACCCCGGATACTTGAAATCACACTTTCTCCAGTCCGGATTAACACGGACATACGTATTCTTCTGTTTCTCAACAATCCACTTCTGCAATTTTTCCTCACTGCGTTTAGCTGTTACGATAGACTTCAGGCGTTGATAGTCTTCGGTAATCGTAGCCTTATGTCCGTCAATCCGATTCTTCAGCTTGACAATGGCACACACCTCTTTGCCTTTGCTGTTCACCATGGTAAACGGCTGTGAAACCTCGCCAATCTGCAGGTTCTCGACCGCTTTTGCTACCTCCTGAGAAACGAATCCGGCCAACTGCTGCATTTCGAAACGGGAAGTTCCACTCTGCGGATTGGCCAACAAGCCATGGTTGTTCTTCGTATCTTTATCCTGCGACACCCAGGTAGCCGCCTCATCGAAGGTAACCTTTCCTTTACGGATATCATTGGCCAAGGTATCCAGCTTCTCGAGTGCCTCATTGATTTCTGCTTCATCCACTTTCGGTTTCAGGAGGATATGACGGTAACTGATACGGTCACCACGTTTTTCTATCAACTGAGCGATGTGATAACCATATTCTGTCTCGAACACTTTAGAAATCTTTTTCGGGTCAGTCAGGTTGAACACCACATTGGCAAATTCCGGAGTCAACTCGCCCCGACCGGTAAATCCATATTCACCGCCTTTACGGGCCGAACCTGGGTCTTCGGAGTACATACGGGCCAACGTAGAGAAAGTGGTTTCACCTTTGTTGATACGGTCGGTAAAATCACGCAATTCCTTTTTTACGCGTTCTATCTCTTCTTCCTTCACCTTCGGCTCACGGGTAATAATCTGTACCTCTACCTGCATGGGTACATAAGGGATACTGTCAGCAGGCAACTTATTGAAATAATTCCGCACCTCAGCTGGAGTAAGCTTGATGTCCCCGACAATTTTTTTCTGCATCTCTTGTACAGTCAGACCATCACGAATATTCTCACGCAACATTTCCCGAATCTGGGTGGTAGTCTTGTTGTAATACTCTTCCATCTTCTCTTTCGAACCAATCTGTTCTTCCAGCCAAGACAGACGCTGGTCTACCTGTTGTAACACTTCCTGATCGGATACTGTCACACTATCTATTTCCGCCTGATGGAGGAACAGTTTCTGTACAGCCAGTTCTTCCGGAATCACACAATATGGGTCTCCGTCAAAACGACGCCCTTCATACTGGGCATTCAGGCGTTCGGTTTCCACATCCGATTTCAATATGGCCTCATCACCGACAACCCATACCACTTCGTCTATCACATTTTCCTGAGCATACATGTTCACTCCCAGCAGCAGAAAAAGCAGACAAGCGCAAATTCTTGTAAAATTCATCTTATTCATCCGAATAGTCAATAATAGATTATTTCCTTGTTTTCTGAAGCGGTAGTATACAGATTCTTCTTCATCTGATTTATATAATCTACCCGCTTCAGGTTAATTAATAGTTCCTTGATCTCATTCCTGGCATGTTCCAAAGGCAATGTGCCTCCAGGAGGCAAATAATCCTCAACGTGCAGGAAATAACAGAAAGCCGTATCACGGACTTCCACGTTCCGGTTCCGGTTCAGATAATCGGGATCGGACGTAAGTGTCCGTGCCGGTAGTTTCCCTGCGTATTCCGATACCGGCTTCCATCCGTCCAGAAAGCTGTCATAACTCACCGCATTGCCAATGCTGTACTTTTCCAGCTTATCGATATTGTCCGCCGTAACTTTCCTGCACCAGGCACGGACCTGATTCAATTGCGGCGCATGAAGCGGGACCTTCAGGAACAGCCCCTGAATGTAAGGCTGGTCAGCCCGGAAACGCTCCTTGTTCTGCAGATAATACTGTTCAATCTCCGCATCGGTAACGTATTCGCCGACCTCCTGACGCACCAGTTCTTCTTCGTAAGTATGCATAATCAATGCACGCCGGTAAGCCGCTACCCGTTCGTTGATGGCGGCATTGTCAGGAATATTCCCTTCAGCTTTCTGAAAAAGCAAGGCATCTTCTATCCATTCACGAATGTATGCCTTGGCAAACCGGGCACTGTCCTTTCCCTTCAGTGCAGGAGGAATAACAGGCAGCAAGTCTTCACGATACAGGAACACACCACCGGCTTCCACCAACGGAGTTTTTCCATGATGGTCTACAGACTGACTGCAACCGGACAGCAGTAGCGACAGTGCGAAAATCCCTCCAAATGCTTCTTTCAGCTTCATGAATGACAATTGAGTGAACGAAGATACACTATAAATTAATTACTTCCGCTAGAATTAACGGTTTTTAAAATCTCCGGATTGATTTCCACCGCAAACCGCTTCCGCAAATCACCCAGACGGACTTCCTCCTGAGCCATCCGGAAATCCTCCAATACCTCGTGGCGTACATCCGTATAAACTTCCGGTCCCTTCAACCGTTTCCCCAGCACAAAGACATAAGGGAAACCTTCCTTCGGCTGATAGGCCCCGCACTTGAAGGCCAGCTTATCGACATAGGGATTCTTCCCTATCTGAAACAGCCCCTGCTGTATCTGTGCCGGACTGTCGGGATGTTCCTCCGACCATTTCCGGATGGCCGCGTTCCATTCACTCTCAGGCATTTTCTTCAACATCTTCCGGATTTTCTTGGCCGCCTTCTTATCCTGACAATGAACGACGGCCCCTTTATAATGAGGGAAAGCCCAGGCATATTCCGAACGGTTCCGGTCGAAATACCGCTCCAGTTCGGCCGCAGACACATCCGCATGACCGCCGATGTGATTCTGCTTATCCCAACAGGCAGCCAGCAAACCATCGGCTACCTGTTGCAGTTCCAGACGCACCGCTTCAGGAATAGCCTCTTTACTCTGGCCGTTCCAAGCCGTATAGGCATCCATGTTCAGGCACTGTGAGCTGGCACCCAATCTGTCCAGGTAACTTTCCAGTAAAGGCAAGGCCTGTGTGAAACCGACTTCCTGCTTCCGTTCCAACAGACGGACCAGATGAACTCCTAACGGAGAAACAAAAGGAGCGGAATAATCGCCTGCGTTCATTTCCAGCAAAGGAGCAGAGAACTCCTGCAGAAGTCCTGCCACCGGGCGCCAGAGTGTATCCGTATCCACCACGAGACTGATGTCCTTCTGCTGCGGAAACTGTCCGACTGCTTCTTCCAGGCTCATTCCCTGGCGCAACTTCCGGCTGACCTCCTCCATCCGGTCCTGTGCCTGCCGCAACCAACTCCTGGAGGCGGACTGCGGAAGCAGAATACTGACACTCTCCATACGCACCCACTGGCGCAACTGTACCCGTGCCGATTCCCGCCGATAACATTCACGCAGAAAAGCCTTTTTCTTATCGGTATCTACCAGTGCCCGCTTCAGGACCTGAGCCTGAAGTACACTGCATGCCTGCCGGAAATCTGGGAGCGTATCCCACCCCTGCCGACGGGCATCGGCCACCTTCAATTTGAACAGGACAAAACGAGACAGGTAATGCTGCGGTGTCTCCATCGCAGAATCGGCATACATGCGGTAATAAGATTCGAACTCCGAAGAGGTAACTTCTTTTCCGCCGATACGCAGCAGCGTCTTGTCCGGCATGGCACCGTACATCGGTAAAGTGTGCAGAAGGACGATTCCCAACAGGAACCCCCACAATCGTTTGCTGTTCATATATTTCCTTCAATGACAAAACAGGCACGAATCACACCCCTGGAATAGTCACTGTATTCCATCGTGTAACTCGTGCCCGATTCTTTATCGTTCAGTTCTGATTAATCTCAAAATTACTGAGGACGGCTGTAGTTAGGAGCCTCACTGGTAATGGCCACATCATGCGGATGGCTTTCCAGTACACCGGCATTTGTAATGCGGGTGAACTTCGCATTGTGCAACTGCATGATATTGTGTGCGCCGCAATATCCCATACCGGAACGCAAACCACCTACCAACTGATAAATCACCTCATACAAAGTACCTTTGTAAGGAACACGGGCTGCGATACCTTCCGGAACCAGTTTCTTGACATCGACGGTATCTGCCTGGAAGTAACGGTCCTTTGAACCATGTTCCATAGCTTCCAGAGAACCCATTCCACGGTAAGATTTGAATTTACGGCCGTTGAAGATGATGGTGTCGCCCGGTGATTCCTCTGTACCGGCTACCAATGAACCGATCATCACACTGTATGCACCTGCAGCCAAAGCCTTGACTACATCGCCTGAATAACGCAGACCACCGTCAGCAATCAAAGGCACATCGGTACCTTCCAGTGCTTTGGCAACATCGTATACCGCGCTCAACTGGGGAACCCCCACACCGGCTACGACACGGGTTGTACAGATAGAACCCGGACCGATACCCACTTTTACCGCATCAGCTCCGGCCTCAACCAACATCTTGGCAGCATCGCCAGTAGCAATGTTACCTACCACAATGTCTACATCCGGGAATCTCTTCTTGGCTTCTTTCAGCTTATCGATAACGCCCTGAGAATGTCCGTGAGCCGTATCGATGACAATGGCATCAGCGCCGGCATTAATCAATGCCTCCATGCGTTGCAACGTATCCGATGTCACACCAACACCTGCGGCTACACGCAGACGTCCTTTGGCATCCTTACAAGCCATCGGTTTATCTTTAGCTTTTGTAATGTCCTTATAAGTAATCAGACCTACCAGTTTACCAGCCTTGTCGACTACCGGCAGTTTTTCAATCTTATTTTCCTGCAGAATCTGGGAAGCAGTTTCCATATCCGTACCCGGAGTCGTGGTGATGATGTTTTCTTTCGTCATCACTTCGTCGATACGTTTGTGCATATCCTTCTCAAAACGCAGGTCACGATTGGTTACGATACCTACCAGGTAATTCTCATCATCTACCACAGGTATACCGCCAATCTTATATTCTGCCATAATGTTCAACGCATCTTCTACCGTAGACCCACGCTTGATGGTTACAGGGTCGTAAATCATACCGTTCTCGGCACGTTTTACGATGGCAACCTGACGTGCCTGTTCTTCGATAGACATGTTTTTATGAATCACACCGATACCTCCTTCGCGGGCAATCGCAATGGCCATTTGAGCTTCTGTAACCGTATCCATAGCTGCAGTTACAAAAGGAATTTTCAACTCAATGTTTCTGGAGAATTTCGTCGTGAGCTCGACCGATTTAGGTAATACATCAGAATAGGCCGGAATCAACAATACATCATCATAGGTTAATCCGTCCATTACAACTTTATCTGCAATAAATGACATAGGGCTTTATGCTTTAGAATTTATTGCGTGCAAATATACAATTTTTATTCAAATTCAGAAGCATGCTTAACATCTTTTTTTTATTTACGCTTCATTTGCCACACACCGGACGGTATCCGAAAAAAATGTGGCAACAGGGTGTGACAGAAGCCTCTGTCTACCCTATTGCCACACTTTATATTGCAACATTTATCAGTTGGCCATTTCTGATATGAACTTAATGCGAACCAGACGGATTTCGTCTTCCGTATAATCGTCGCCCAGCTCATCCATCGCATCATCAATCTTATCGGTAGTAGATTCCTTGAAATAATCATAGATGTCCTGCATGTGATCTTCATCCATGATTTCGTTCAGGAAATAATCGATATTCAGTTTGGTACCTGAATAAACAATAGCTTCGATTTCATCCAGCAGTTCACTGAACTCGATACCTTTGGCTACAGCAATGTCATCCAATGCCACTTTCCGGTCGATGCTTTGAATAATGGATACCTTCAGTTTCGATTTGTTGGCGACAGTACGTACGCGCAAATCTTCCGGACGGTCTATCTCGTTTTCGTCGCAGTGCTTTCTGATCAGTTCACAGAATTCCTGACCATAACGCTTTGCCTTTCCGGCTCCCACTCCCGGAATATTCTGAAGTTCCTCCAATGTAACCGGATAGATGGTTGCCATGGCTTCCAGCGAAGGATCCTGGAAAATGACGTAAGGAGGAACGTCCAGCTTCTTTGACATCTTCTTACGCAAATCCTTCAGCATGGAGTACAGCACCGGATCGACCGCACACGAAGCGCCGCTCCGCATCGGAGTCTCTTCCGCTTCTTCTTCATCGAAATCCGTATCTTCTACAATCTTGAATGATTTGGGTTTCTTCAAGAATTTGTGTCCTTCCGGAGTCACCTTAAGCAGGCCGTAATTTTCGACATCCTTGTCCAGGTATCCGGCAATCAGTCCCTGACGGATGACCGCGTTCCACAACCGGTCTTCCTCACCCATTCCGGAACCGAACACCTCCAAGTCTTCGTGCTTATGGGCCAATACTTCCGAAGTTTCTCTACCCAACAGCACATCTACGATATAATCTTGTTTGAAATTTTCTTTCACCGCAATGATTGTTTCAATCACTGCACACAACGAGTCCTGAGCTTCCACTTGTTTTTTCGGATTTAAACAGTTATCACAGTTTCCACAATTGTCCTCAGTATATTCTTCTCCGAAATAATGCAAGAGTACCTTTCTACGACATACGGACGATTCGGCATACGCCGCCGTTTCCAGCAGCAGCTGTTTTCCGATTTCCTGTTCAGATACCGGCTTTCCCTGCATGAACTTCTCCAGTTTCTGCAAGTCCTTGTTGGAATAGAAGGTGATGCACTGTCCTTCCCCTCCATCCCGTCCGGCCCGTCCGGTTTCCTGATAATAGCCTTCCAGGCTTTTAGGCACATCATAATGAATCACAAAGCGCACGTCCGGCTTGTCGATACCCATACCAAACGCGATGGTAGCTACTATCACCTCGATATCCTCCTTCAGAAACGCGTCCTGATTGGCGTTTCGCGTAGCCGAATCCATTCCCGCGTGATAGGCACGTGCCTTGATACCGTTGGCACAGAGTATCTCGGTCAGTTCTTCCACCTTTTTGCGGCTCAAGCAATAAATGATACCCGATTTCTCCGGATTCTGCTTGATGAACTTGATGATGTCCTTATCTACGTTGTTGGTCTTCGGGCGTACCTCATAATACAGGTTCGGGCGGTTGAACGACGACTTGAATTCCGTAGCGTCTGTAATACCCAGGCTCTTCTGGATATCCATCTTCACCTTCGGAGTAGCCGTAGCGGTCAACGCGATGATAGGCGCTTTCCCTATTTCATTGATGATGGGACGGATGCGGCGGTATTCCGGACGGAAATCATGTCCCCATTCAGAAATACAATGCGCCTCGTCCACGGCATAGAAAGAAATCTTCACATGTTTCAAGAAGCCTACATTATCTTCCTTCGTCAGCGATTCAGGAGCGACATACAGCAGCTTGGTCTTTCCGGCAAGGATATCTGCCTTGACCTGCTCGATGGCCGACTTGGTCAATGACGAATTGATAAAATGGGCCACGCCGTCTTCTTCGCTGAAGTTACGCATGGCGTCCACCTGATTCTTCATCAAGGCTATGAGCGGTGAAATAACAATTGCTGTTCCTTCCATCAGCAGGGAAGGCAGCTGGTAGCATAACGACTTTCCACCCCCGGTAGGCATCAATACAAACGTATCCTTTCCGGCGAGCAGGTTTCTGATGATGGCTTCCTGATTTCCTTTAAAGGTATCAAAACCAAAATATTTTTTCAGTTGCTCCGCTAAATTGATATTTTCCGTCATTGTCCTAGATTTTATTAGTAGTTTCTCTTTGTAAGAATGAATCTCATGATAACAAAGTTATAAACAACTTTCCAAATTACACAAATTTTCAGCCTATTATTTTACTGAAGATTTGTATTTTCTCTCTACTTTTTTCGTTCAGGCCATCTGCAACCTAGAAAGATTGGCCTTATCCATCTGCTCCTTGGCATAGTCCAAGGTAACTGTAAAATGATCGACTTTCCGCGAAGGAATATCAAACATGGTATCCATCATGATGGTTTCCACAATCGAGCGCAAGCCGCGTGCTCCCAATTTATACTCGATGGCTTTATCGACTATAAACTCGAACACATCGGGTTCGAAATCCAGCTTCACCCCATCCATCTCGAAAAGCTTGATATATTGCTTGATGATAGAGTTCTTCGGCTCAGTCAGGATATTCCGCAAGGCGGTACGGTCCAGCGGATTCAGATAAGTCAGAATCGGCAGACGACCGATGATTTCCGGAATCAGACCAAATGACTTCAGGTCTTGGGGAGCGATATACTGCATCATGTTCTTGCGGTCAATGTTGACGGTAGACTTGGCTGCGCCATATCCTACCACATGCGTATTCAGGCGCTGCGCAATCTTCCGTTCGATACCGTCGAAGGCACCTCCACAGATAAACAGGATATTCTTCGTATTGACCGGAATCAGCTTCTGTTCCGGATGCTTACGTCCGCCTTGGGGAGGAACATTCACGATGGAGCCCTCCAGCAGCTTCAGCAAGCCCTGCTGTACACCTTCTCCACTCACATCACGCGTAATGGAAGGGTTGTCCCCCTTACGGGCAATCTTATCGATTTCATCGATGAAGACGATTCCCCGTTCCGCCTCTTCCACATTGTAATCGGCCACCTGCAGCAAACGGGTCAGGATACTTTCGATGTCTTCACCCACATAACCGGCTTCTGTCAAGACTGTAGCGTCGACAATGGTAAAAGGTACATTCAGCAACTTGGCAATGGTACGCGCCAGTAAGGTCTTGCCTGTACCGGTGCTTCCCACCATGATGATGTTTGATTTTTCAATTTCCACATCATCCTTGGTTACCGGCTGCATCAACCGTTTGTAATGATTATATACCGCTACCGACAAATAACGTTTGGCGTCGTCCTGGCCGATGACATACTGGTCCAGGAAGTCCTTGATTTCTTTCGGTTTCGGCAGTTCACTCAGGTTCAAGCTACTAGGGCTGTTCTTCTGCCGCATGGCCTCTTTCACGATTTCATGGGCCTGTTCCGAACAACTGTCACAGATACATCCGTTGACGCCGGTAATCAGGAAACCGACCTCATCTTCCGAACGGCCGCAGAAACTGCAGTGCCGTTTGTTGCCTTTTGTTGATTTCTTATCTTCCAAAATAATCTGTTTTAAATGAACGACAAATACACAGGCCTTCCCCGTTAGAGTGAAGGCTTGCGTGAAAGGACTTCATCAATCATGCCATATTCCTTGGCTTCCTGAGCAGTCATCCAGTAGTCGCGGTCAGAGTCTGCCCACACCTTATCGAAGTCAGTATGCGAATGATCGGCGATAATGGTATACAGTTCCTTTTTCAACTTTTGGATTTCGCGGGCTGTGATTTCAATATCCGATGCCTGTCCCTGTGCGCCGCCCATCGGCTGGTGAATCATCACCCGTGAGTGGGTCAATGCAGAACGTTTTCCTTCTTTTCCGGCTACCAGCAGTACGGCCGCCATCGAAGCCGCCATCCCGGTACAGATTGTAGCGACATCGCTGCTGATGAACTGCATGGTATCATAAATACCCAGACCGGCATATACCGAGCCGCCCGGAGAGTTGATATAAATAGAGATGTCCTTGCCGGAATCTACTGAGTCCAGGTACAGCAACTGTGCCTGCAAGGTGTTGGCTGTATAATCGTCGATGGGAGTTCCCAGGAAGATGATGCGGTCCATCATCAAACGGGAGAAGACATCCAGCTGAGTAACGTTCAACTGGCGTTCCTCCAGGATATAAGGATTCAGATAACTGGCCTGCGAGTTGATTACGTCATCAAGTACCATGCTACTCATACCCAAATGTTTGGTAGCATACTTTCTAAAATCATCTTTCATTTCCATTCTTATTTTTATATTAAAAAGAGAGGCTTCCAACCTCTTTCATCCGAAGGAAACAAAGGTACAAAACGCGTGTCTCCTACGAAAAAAGTCGGGTCAAAAGCCTCTCTTCTTTTAATATTTTTTAGCAATTGCTTTATTCCGCTTTCATCAGAGATTACTGGAACATCTGATTGAATTCTTCTGCAGATACGGCCTTGTGGTTCAGGGTTACCTGAGCTTTCAGCGCATCGCCCAACTTAGATTCGATAACGCGGTTAACCAGTGCCTCTACGCTTTCACGTTTCTTCAGCATTTCCTTTGAATAGTTTTCCAACAGTTCATCAGGAACATTGATCATACCGTACTGAGCGAACTGAGCGCGGGTAGTTTCCTTCGCCATGTCTGTGATATCGCCCTGTTCTACCTTGATACCGTTAGCTTCTACCAGTTTTTCCTTGATCAGGTGCCATGTCAGTTCTTCCAGGCTCTTGTCGTAATTTTCGTTTACGAACTCTTCGCCTTTTTCCTTGTTGTTTTCCAACATGATACGTTTCATCAGTCCGTCAGCGAATTCCAGCTTACCAACCTTGTTAGCCAGATAAGCACGTACATCGATCATGAACTTGTAGTCGCTGTCGCCTTCAAACTGCTTAGCGATAGCTTCCTTGATCTGAGCGCGGAATTCTTCTTCGTTTGAAGCCTTTCCTTCACCCAATACCTGGTCGAACAGTTCCTGAGTCAGTTCACCCGGAATCATGCGAGTGATTTCTTCAATCTGGAAGCTGAAGTTACCGGTATGAGCAGCAACGTCTTCCTTCTTCACCTTCAACAGTGAAGCCAGTTCAGCTTCGTTGTTGTCGAAAGCTACCGACGGGTTGAATACCAACACCGTATTTACCTTTGCGCCGTTGAAGATAGCTTTCTGGTCATCGTTCTTCATGTATGAAGGCATCATGACAGCACCTTCTACCTGCAGGCCACCTTCTTTGGTGTTACCGTTTTCGTCCAGTTCAGCCAACAGACCTTTCAGCATGTCATTGTCCTGATAGTCTTCTACTTTCTCATATTTAGCGGTACGCTGAGTATACATCTTCACCTGCTGGTCTACCATTTCGTCTGTTACATTGATGTCGTAGTAATCGAGGTTGTCAGCAGCCGACAGTTCTACGTTGAATTCCGGAGCCAGAGCGATATCGAAAGAGAATTCGAAGTTTTCGTCTGTTTCGAAGTTGATGTTATTTTCTTTCGGCAGCGGAGTACCCAGCATGTTCACCTTGTTTTCACGGATGTATTCGCCGACTTTTTCCTGCAACAGCTTGTCTACTTCTTCCAACAGAACAGAAGTTCCATACTGTTTCTTGATGAGTCCCATCGGAACCATACCCTTACGGAATCCCGGCATATTTACTCTCTGACGCAAAGTCTTCAGAGCCTTTTCTACTTTTTCCTGATAGTCAGCTTTTTCAATCTGAGCAGTAAGTACAGCACTTACTTTGTCAACATTTTGCAATGAAATATTCATTTCCGATCTTTATTTTAATTGTTACTTCTTTTTCTTTTATCCAAACAGGTTGCAAAAATAGTGTTTAATCCGTCAACTACCAAACTGTCACCCTAAAAAAAACGGGACAACTCGGGTCATTCACGGATTTCACGCAACTGGAAGTCTTTCCGCCGCAGTACAAAACTGTTACTCAAGTATTTTTCACGGACAATCTGGTTGGCTGCCAGCTCCTCCGGAGTACCTTGGAACAGGATTTTCCCTTCGAACAGCAGGTAGGCACGGTCCGTAATACTCAGGGTTTCCTGTACGTTGTGGTCGGTAATCAGGATACCGATATTCTTGTCCTTCAGTTTCCATACGATGTGCTGGATGTCTTCTACCGCAATGGGGTCTACTCCCGCAAACGGCTCGTCCAGCATGATGAATTTCGGGTCAATGGCCAGGCAGCGGGCGATTTCCGTCCGTCGGCGTTCTCCTCCCGAAAGCTGGTCTCCCAGGTTCTTGCGCACCTTCTGCAGGCGGAATTCGGCTATCAGGCTCTCCAGTTTTTCTTTCTGATACTCTTTCGAAGTCTTTGTCAGTTCCAATACCGAAGCGATATTGTCCTCCACGCTCATTTTCCGGAACACCGAAGCTTCCTGTGCCAGGTAGCCGATGCCATTCTGGGCACGTTTGTACACCGGGTAGGAAGTGATATCCTGATCGTTCAGGTAGATATGCCCTTCGTTGGGCACAATCAATCCGGTGGTCATATAGAATGAAGTGGTCTTACCGGCGCCGTTAGGCCCCAGCAGTCCGACGATTTCCCCTTGCTTCACGTTGATGGAGACATGACTCACCACCGTACGTTTCCCGTATTTTTTCACCAGGTTTTCCGTACGGAGCACCATGCGTCCGTCGGCAGGCAATTCGAAGGCTTCCGCCGCCTGTCCGTTTGTCTCTTGAAGGTTTTCCTGTTCTGCCATATTCTGATTCTTTGGCGCAAAAGTAGTAAAAATCTTGGGTTATGTGGTAGACAGCTTTAATTTCATTCTATCTTTTAGGATAATATAGCCAAAAAAGCGTACTTTTGTCGCAAATATAAGAAAAACTGTATGATAAGACCCATCACAACCTTCGGGAAATACCTGATGCTCATGGGACGTGTCTTCGGACGCCCTGAACGATTCCGCATGTATTTCAAGCAGTACGTCAATGAAATGTACCAGTTGGGTATCAATTCCATCGGTATTGTATTGCTGATTTCTTTCTTCATCGGTGCGGTTATCTGTATCCAGATTAAGCTGAACATCGAAAGTCCGTGGATGCCACGCTTCGTTGTAGGATATACCACACGCGAAATCCTCCTGTTGGAGTTCTCTTCTTCCATCATGTGTCTCATCCTGGCCGGAAAGGTCGGTTCCAACATCGCCTCCGAGATCGGGACCATGCGTGTCACCCAACAGATTGACGCGCTCGACATCATGGGTATCAACTCGGCTTCGTACCTGATTCTGCCCAAGATTCTGGGACTCATGACCATGATTCCGTTTCTGGTCATCTTCAGTATCTGCGCCGGAATTTTCGGAGCTTTCTGCACGGCCTGGTTCGGCGGCATCATGAATGCCACCGACCTGGAATACGGTCTGCAATACTGCTTCATCGAGTGGTATATCTGGTGCAGTTTCATCAAATCGCTGTTCTTCGCCTTTATCATTGCCAGCGTATCTGCCTATTTCGGCTATACAGTAGAAGGCGGGTCCATCTCAGTTGGTAAAGCCAGTACCGATTCAGTGGTAAGCAGCAGTGTACTGATTCTGTTTTCTGATTTAATTCTTACTCAATTATTAATGGGATGATACAACTAGAATCTATCTATAAATCCTTTGAAGGGCGTACCGTATTGAATGACATCAATTTCTCATTCGAAAACGGAAAGACAAACCTGATTATCGGTCAAAGTGGTTCCGGAAAGACTGTACTGATGAAATGCATTGTCGGGTTGCTTACTCCCGAAAAGGGCCACATCTTGTATGATGGCCGGGACTTCAATGGCATGAACAAGAAAGAGAAGAAGGCTCTCCGCCGTGAAATGGGAATGATTTTCCAGAGTGCAGCTTTGTTCGACTCACTTTCTGTACTCGAAAACGTTATGTTCCCACTCGACATGTTCTCCAACGATACTTACCGTGACCGTGTCAAACGGGCACAGTTCTGTCTGGACCGTGTCAACCTGACCGATGCCCAGAACAAATACCCCGGCGAAATCAGTGGCGGTATGCAGAAACGTGTAGCCATAGCCCGTGCCATCGTCCTGCAGCCCAAGTACCTGTTCTGTGACGAGCCGAACTCGGGACTCGACCCGAAGACCTCGCTGGTTATCGATGCCCTGATTCATGACATCACCACCGAGTACAACATGACCACTATCATCAACACCCACGACATGAACTCCGTCATGGGAATCGGCGACAGCATCCTTTACATCTACCAGGGACACAAGGAATGGGAAGGAACCAAGAACGATGTATTCACCGCCACCAACGAACGGCTGAACAACTTCATCTTCGCATCCGACCTGCTGCGTAAAGTAAAGGACGAAGGTCTGAAACAACGGTAAATCATTTCCGGACGTCACGTTCCGGCACCGATAAGCATCAGAAAAGGCATGAATCTGCCCCCTTACGGGAAACAGGTTCATGCCTTTCTGTATAGATGCAGGCCACAGCCTATTTCTGACGGATAAAGATATTGATCGGAGTACCCGACAGTTTCCAGCGTTCACGCATCTTGTTTTCCAGGAAACGCTTGTACGGCTCCTTCACATACTGCGGCAGGTTGGCGAAGAACACGAACGAAGGCACCTGCGTATTCGGCAGCTGAGTGATATACTTTATCTTGATATACTTGCCCTTGTTTGAAGGAGGCGGATAAGCCTCAATCAGCGGGAGCAGTTCTTCGTTCAGCCGGGCAGTCGGAATGCGTGAGGTACGTGCCTGATAGACCTCCTTAGCCGCTTCCAGTACCTTGAAGATACGCTGTTTGGTCAGTGCCGAAGCAAAGATGATGGGGAAATCGGTAAACGGAGCAAAACGGTTGCGGATGGCATCCTCGAAAGTCTTCATCACCTTCACGCTCTTGTCTTCCACCAGGTCCCATTTGTTCACCACGACTACCAGCCCTTTCTGGTTACGCTGAATCAGCGAGAAAATGTTCAGATCCTGGCCTTCGATACCCCGGGTAGCGTCCAGCATCAGGATACACACGTCCGAATTCTCGATGGAGCGGATGGAACGGACTACCGAGTAATATTCCAGGTCCTCGCTCACCTTGTTCTTCTTGCGGATACCGGCCGTATCCACCAGGTAGAAGTCAAATCCGAACTTGTCATACCGGGTATAGATCGAGTCACGGGTTGTTCCGGCAATATCCGTCACGATGTTCCGTTCCTCGCCGATGAAGGCATTTACGATAGACGATTTTCCGGCATTCGGACGTCCTACCACCGCAAAGCGCGGTATGTCCTCATCCAGTATCTCATCGGTTTCTTTCCGGAACTTGCTTACCACCAGGTCCAGCAGATCGCCCGTACCGCTTCCGCTCATGGCAGAGATACAGTAAGGGTCTCCGAGTCCCAGCGTATAGAATTCCGCAGCGTTATACTGCAGATCGATATTATCAGTCTTGTTGGCCACCAGGATGACCGGTGTCTTGGAGCGGCGCAGGATGCCTGCCACCTCCATGTCCAGGTCGGTCACACCGTTCATTACATCCACTACAAACAGGACCACATCGGCCTCATCAATGGCCAATACCACCTGTTTACGGATTTCTTCTTCGAACACGTCATCCGAGTTCACTACCCATCCTCCGGTATCCACGACAGAGAACTCCTTTCCGAGCCACTCCGATTTGCCGTACTGGCGATCGCGGGTTGTTCCGGCCTGTTCATTCACGATAGCCTGACGCGTCTTGGTCAGGCGGTTAAACAGTGTCGACTTCCCCACATTGGGGCGTCCCACAATTGCTACTAAATTTCCCATATTCTGTTTTGTTTACAGCTTCGCAGCCGTTCATTAATCTAATTGATATCCAAAATTCTTCAGTTCCTTGTCCGAGCTTCTCCAGTCCTTGTCCACCTTCACGAAAGTTTCCAGGTAGATGGATTTCTGGAAGAAGTGCTCCAAGGTCTTGCGCGCTTCAGTAGCCACTTTCTTCAGTGCCTTTCCTTGGCGGCCGATGATGATTCCCTTCTGGGAGTCACGTTCCACATAGATGACCGCGTTGATGTGGATGCTTTTGGCCTCTTCCTTGAACTGCTCCACCACGACCTCTACCGAGTAAGGGATTTCCTTGTCGTAATAGAGCAGGATTTTCTCGCGGATGATTTCCGTCACAAAGAAGCGTGCCGGCTTGTCGGTCCACTGGTCCTTACCGAAATAAGGAGGAGAGTCGGGCAGCAGTTCCTTGATACGTTTCATCACCACGTCCACATTGAACTTGGCGACGGCCGAAATCGGAATAATCTCCGCCTGTGGCAGCAGTTCATGCCAATCTTCCACCAGTTTTTCCAGGGTTTCCTGGTTGGTCAGGTCAATCTTGTTGATCAGCAGCAGGACCGGTACAGTCAGGTTCCGCACCTTTTCCATGAACTCGCCGTTCTTGTCGGGCTTCTCTACCGTGTCGGTCACATAGAGCAGGACGTCTGCGTCCACCAGGGCCGATTCCGAAAAGTTCAGCATAGACTCCTGCAGTTTGTAGTTGGGTTTCAGCACCCCGGGAGTATCAGAGAAGACAATCTGCATGTCCTCCGTATTCAGGATACCCATGATACGGTGACGCGTTGTCTGCGCCTTGAACGTAGCGATGGAGATACGTTCCCCCACCAGCAGGTTCATCAATGTAGACTTTCCGACATTCGGATTACCTACAATATTCACAAATCCGGCTTTATGCATAATCAATCCGTTCGTTTACAGACAAAAAAACGCATCAGGTTGAGATGCGTTCTTTTGTATTCGGTTATTTAACTATCTTTCGTATTATTTGCTACCGTCATATCCCCATTTCACATACGCTGCTCCCCAGGTAAATCCGGCGCCGAACGCAGTGAAGATGATGTTGTCGCCCTTCTTCAGCTGCTTTTCGTAGTCCCACAGGCAAAGCGGCAATGTACCGGCGCTGGTGTTTCCGTAACGCTGGATATTCACCATCACCTTTTCCAGAGGTACTTCCAGGCGGGAAGCCACCGCGTCGATGATACGCAGATTAGCCTGATGCGGAACAATCCAGTCGATGTTGTCCTTGCTCAAGCCGTTTCTTTCAGCTATCTGAACGGTAGCGTCCGACATGTTCGATACAGCATACTTGAATACGGTACGGCCTTCCTGATACAGGTAGTGCATCTTGTTGGCTACCGTAAAATAAGAAGGAGGACATACCGAACCTCCGGCCTTCATGTGCAGGAACGGAAGTCCCTTACCGTCGGTCCGCAGGATAGAGTCCATGATACCATAGTCTTCTGTAGTAGCTTCCACCATACATGCAGCGGCGCCGTCACCGAAAATCGGACAAGTGGCACGGTCGGCATAATTCACCATCGACGACATCTTGTCGGCACCGACAATGATGATTTTCTTATGACGTCCGGACTGAATCATACCGGCAGCCGTTTCCATGGCGAACAGAAAACCGCTACAAGCAGCCTGCAGGTCGAAGGCATAGGCATTCTTCAGGCCCAGCTTGTCGCACAGGATAGAAGCTGTAGAGGGGAAATGAAAGTCAGGAGTCGTCGTAGCCACGATTACACAGTCGATAGAAGCAGGGTCTGATCCGGTTTTCTGCATCAACTGCTTGGCAGCCTTACGTGCCATGTAGGAAGTACCCAGACCTTCTTCGTTCAAGATACGTCTTTCCTTTACTCCGATACGGGTCATGATCCACTCGTCGTTGGTATCCACCATTCTTGACAACTCATCGTTGGTCAACACATAATCAGGCACATAACCGCCGACACCTGTAATTACAGCATTAATTTTTTCCATCATTCCAAGTTTTGATTCACGTCATTCAACGGATAAAGCCGGGGAGCCGAAGGCCCTCCGGCTTTATCCGTGATTACGCAAACAGGTTAATGAAGCGTGCCGATTATACAGCAGCTTCTTTTTCGATTGCTACTTTCCCTCTATAATAACCGCAAGCTCCACAAACAGTGTGATAAACATGCCATGCGCCGCAGTTCGGGCAGATAGCCAAAGTAGGAGCAACTGCCTTATCGTGAGTTCTTCTCTTCGCAGTTCTCGTTTTTGATTGTCTTCTTTTTGGATGTGCCATTTTTCTAAACTTTTATTTAATTATTATCTAATATTTTTTTCAGTTCATTCCATCTCGGATCTGTTGGAGTCTCCTCCCCGCCGTCCGGCAGGTCATTCTCCTCATCGTCAAAGACAGGTGCTTCTTCATCATCGGCAGCATGGGTTATGTGCTTCTTCAGAACGCCCATCATACCTTTGTTACACTTGCCCGGCGCATGTACATGCTTCATAGGCAGGCTCAGTTCGATGAATTCATACAGGAACCAGGCCACGTTGATATAGCCGTCCTCTTCGGGGACAATCACCATATCGTCTTCATCGGAAAACTCGGCTCCCAGCTTCACTTTCAGTACGTTCTCGGTATCCACCGGAAGTTCCAGATCGCTCAGGCACCGGTCGCACGGCACCGTCACACTACCTGTGATATGGAAATCCAGCACATAGGCACCTATGCTTTTCTTCACCTTCAGCTGTACGTTCAGCTGGCCTTTGTGGATTTCGCTGGCATCGATGTCTGTAAAGAACTGATTCGTCAGTTCGTACTCATAACTGCATGCGTCTTCGCGCATATTTTTCAGTTCAACCTTATATTTAGCAAGTTTTCCCAATTCGCAATACTATATAAATCGGGCGACAAAGATACAAATAATTATTGATTTTATCTAGAAATTCCTTTTTTATTTCCTAAAAAATGTTCCGGGCCGGTTTACGACCGGCTACAATCGCCTTATATATAAAAGGAATAAGGCGTCTACGGAACACTTTTCACAGAAATATCCGCCGGATTCTTAAAAAAACCGGACAACAGGGCGGATTCTTATTTTAATTAAGTATATTTACGCAGTTTTAAAATAAAAATAATTATTATCTCACCATTATGTTAACCCAAATAATAAATGCCCGCATCCTGACCCCTCAGGGTTGGCTGAAAGACGGGTCTGTCCTGATCCGCGACAACAAGATTCTGGAAGTGACAAATTGTGACCTGGCCATTGTCGGAGCCACATTGATTGATGCCAAAGGCATGTACATCGTACCGGGCGGTATCGAAATCCATGTACACGGAGGAGGTGGCCGTGACTTTATGGAAGGCACCGAAGACGCATTCCGCACCGCCATCCATACCCACATGAAACACGGTACTACCAGTATCTTCCCTACCCTCTCTTCTTCTACTATCCCGATGATCCGCGCCGCAGCGGCTACTACCGAAAAACTGATGAGTGAACCGGACAGCCCGGTACTCGGACTTCACCTGGAAGGACATTATTTCAACATGAAGATGGCCGGCGGCCAGATGCCGGAAAACATCAAGAACCCCGATCCGGAAGAATACATCCCGTTGCTGGAAGAAACCCACTGCATCAAACGCTGGGATGCTGCTCCAGAACTGCCGGGTGCCATGCAGTTCGCCAAATACATCACATCGAAAGGTGTTTTGGCTGCCGTAGGACATACACAGGCCGAATTCGAGGACATCTACACCGGTTACTACGCCGGTTACACCCACGCCACCCATTTCTACAACGCCATGCCGGGTTTCCACAAGCGCCGCGAATACAAGTACGAAGGCACGGTAGAAAGTATCTACCTGATGGACGACATGACCGTTGAAGTGGTAGCCGACGGTATCCATGTGCCTCCTACCATCCTGCGCCTGGTACATAAGATAAAAGGAGTCGAAAAGACTGCCCTGATTACCGATGCCCTGGCCTGTGCCGACAGCGACAGCAAAGAAGCGTTCGACCCGCGTGTCATCATCGAAGACGGCGTATGCAAGCTGTCCGACCGTTCGGCTCTGGCAGGTAGTATCGCCACGATGGACCGCCTCATCCGTACCATGGTACAGAAAGCCGAAATCCCGTTGGAAGACGCCATCCGGATGGCTTCCGAAACCCCGGCCCGCATCATGGGCGTACTCGACCGCAAAGGTACCCTCGAACGCGGCAAGGATGCCGACATCATGGCACTGGACAGAGACCTGAACGTACGCGCTGTCTGGGCAATGGGTAAGATTGTGGAAGGAACAAACCAACTCTTTTAAAAACGAACGACTATGTTAACACAGATAATCAATGGAGAAATCCTCACCCCGCAAGGGTGGTTGAAAGACGGTTCCGTACTCATCAGCGACGGAAAGATTCTGGAAGTGACCAACAGCGATCTGGCTGTCATCGGCGCCAAAGTGATTGATGCCAAAGGCATGTACATCGTGCCGGGCTATGTCAGCATGCACAGCCACGGTGGCGGCGGACACGACTTCACCGAAGCTACCCCCGAAGCCTTCCAGGCAGCTACCGAAGCCCACCTGAAACACGGGGCCACCACCATCTTCCCCACCCTCTCTTCTTCCAGTTTCGATACCATCCGCCAGGCGGTAGAAACCTGCGAGCAACTCATGGCTGCCGGAAACGGACAGATTCAGGGACTGCACATCGAAGGTCCGTACCTGAACCGGAAGATGGCCGGCAAGCAATGGGAAGACTGTCTGAAGGACCCGGATCCCAACGAATACCTGCCGTTGCTGGACAGCACCACCTGTATCAAGCGCTGGGACATCAGTCCGGAGCTGCCGGGCGCGCACGAGTTCGCGCATGAGACCACCTCACGCGGTATCCTGACCGCCATCACCCACACCGAGGCCGAATACGATGAAATCAAGGCTGCCTACCAGGCCGGCTTCACCCACGCCGCCCATTTCTACAACGCCATGCCGGGCTTCCACAAACGCCGCGAATACAAGTACGAAGGTACGGTTGAAAGTGTTTACCTGACCGACCCGATGACCGTAGAAGTCATTGCCGACGGCATCCATCTGCCGGCTACTATCCTGAAACTTGTCTATAAGGTAAAAGGCGTAGAAAAGACTTGTCTGGTAACCGATGCATTGAAATATGCTGCTTATGACGGTGAAGTAGACGATCCACGCTACATCATTGAAAACGGTGTCTGCAAGCTGGCCGACCATTCTTCCCTGGCAGGAAGTATCGCCACCATGGACAAGCTCGTACAGGTCATGGCATTCAAGGCAAACATTCCGGTAGCAGACGCTATCCGTATGGCTTCCGAAACTCCGGCCAACATCATCGGCATAGGCGACCGCAAAGGTACGCTCCAGCGCGGCAAGGATGCCGATATCCTGATTCTCGACAAAAAACTGAATGTACGTTGTGTATTCGCTGCCGGAAACATGGTAGAAGGTACCAATACGCTGATACATTAATTCATCTTATTTACTCTACTAAAACAACAGGGGGTGTGCCACGATGGTACACCCCCTGTTTATATTATTGTATTTCAGAAAGATAAGCTCCTATTCCTTCACCTGTTTGCATTTCCAATAACATACAAGCCGCTCTATCTCCAAAAATAGTTCTGTAAGCTCAGTTTGTCAGAAGAAAATAATATTCACTGCATTCCATTCATGGCGCGAGTCAAGCACCAGGTCATCCACCTGACTCATATCAATGGGTTCATCCTCCCCATAGCTCTGTCCTTGCGATTTCACCCCCATGGTATACAAGCGGTTACGTACCACGCTATAGCAGTATTCTGTTTCCGGATTGTCTTCCACCGTTACCACTGCACGCCCGTTATTACCATCAGGCAGAGATACCATTGTACGAACTGTCTGTTCTTCCTCTTCCGAATCACGCAACAATACATCCCAATGTTTCAATATCTTTCCGTTCGCACTCAGCAACTGCATCTGGAAGGTAGGCAATCCGGCGGCAATATCTGCCTCGGTCATAGCCACCGATACTAGAAATGAGTCATTAAACACCGTTCCGGCAGGTAGACTAATAGAACTATCTGGGTATCGGTCGGTATCTATCTGCCAGTTAGTATCTTCAGCATCCAGGTAACCGTCGCCATTTTGGTCAAGCGGCAAGGCGGAATTAGAAGTATTTCCCGGAAACCAGTTAGCCAGATTGATGCGATATACCACAAAAGCATCATTCATCGTAGAACCTGCCAAAGCCGCATTATAATCCGTACGGGGATTCATCCCGTTGATGACATTCTCTTTCCGGAAATTTTCTTCATCATCCACTCCCCGGAATCCACCAAAGATGACGGTACGGTTCTTGCGGGTAGTAACCAACTGCATAGCGGCCACTGACTCGCCCGCATACTGAGCCGGTATGCGGGTAAAATAACCGAAAGTACCGGCAACCTGTCTGCGCAACACCACTACAGCTTCCTCCTCTTCGGCTTCGGACGAAGCTACCGGATAAATTTTCCCATCATGTACGTGAAAGGACTCAGCTCCCGCAAAGACTTCTTCTGCCATACCTCCTTCCGGTACATCGGCTATTTCCGTACGGAAAAAGTTATCACCTGGTTTCACACCTGCAAAGGCTTCATAGCCGCCATACGTACCGCTCTGGTAACCTACGGCATATACCAAATAGTCACGGCCATTCTCCAAACATTCATCCCCCGTCAGAGTTACCACGGCTTTTCGCCCGCGGGAATCACCCTGACTCCAAGGTACACTCACCCGGTTATGCGTATCGCTCCACCCATCGAGGGTTTTCATATAAACCACTTCTGCCGGCGACTCATAGCGGGTAATGATGAGTGACAACTTGTCGAAACTCTGTTCGGGGTCTACACTCGATATGGGTCGTCGGGAATCGGCCTGGCTAAAGAGCTCACCGACACTCTCCACCACGACGGTGAACTGCTGGGTAACAGATTCCTGTTGTCCGGAACCCTCTTCCTGTATTACTTCCGAGCCGCTACAGCCTGCCAATGTTATCAACCAGACAGCCAAAGCCGCCGCTTCCAACAAATACTCTTTCATTATTCTTTTCATTGCATTGTATGTTTAATCGTTTAATTTCCGGAAGGCTTGATGACAATATTGTGTTCATCGTCCCATCCGGCATTGATAATGACAAAGATTTCACCGTTATCTGCCAAAGAAACCGGATTGTCCTTAGTTCCGATGCTATAGAAATGATTGGCGATGATAGGATAATGATATTTATACTCCTCATCATCCGGTCCCTGGCTGTCATCCTCTCCGCCGATGATACCGGTTCCCTCATCGGTCTCTCCCCGGCTGAGACCCGCCTGTACCGGTGCATACGCTGTCTGCTGATAGATTTTTCGGGTTAATGTGTTCCCGTTGTTTCCAATCAGTTTCAGGCAAAGGGTTGTCTCCTCACCCGTCGAAGCTCTTGCTGGAAGCACGTACGAACCACCTATTATTACACTACCAACTACCCCCAATCCAGATCCTGGCATATCTTCTATATCCTCAGCATTCAATTCTACCAGCACCTGCCAGTCTGTAGATTCACCGGTATCCCCATTCTGTCCAGCCTGATTTGTATTCTCGCCAGGTGAGTATACATAATCTTTAAACTCTCCGTTTATTTCCGGTTGTGGCAATACCCATGCCTGCGTGTTCTGACGTTGGTACAGACAAATCTGCAGTTTCGTTACTCCATCAGGAACATCTGTAAAATAACCCATTACCCCTGCTACCCGCCGATACAGATTCAGCGTTTCGGCCTTTGCGGTAAGAATCTGTTCGCCGGTAAGCACCAGACTGCCGGCAAACCATTCCGATTTTGCGATATCCATACGATTACATTTCGCTTGTACAGCCACCTGCAATTTGCTTAGTTTTGTACCTACTCCAATACTTTTGGGCAATCCATACGTATATTTTGAATTATTATCTTCAATGCCCGCTGCAGTTCGAGTGTTATCCAGTCCCATCGCAACAAAAGTATATTGCTCTCCTGCACTGAACCCCATATATTTCACCCTATACTTATGCTCCAAAGTAGGTTTTCCATCCTGTGCATTCTCCCAATAAGGCCAGTCCACATCCTCCTCTGCCACACAGGTAGCCTCATCTCCGGTACCCTTGAAAATATAAAGAAACCGTTGAAACATGCTGTAGCGCCTCCGGTCCTTGCAAGGTTGTCCGGCTGAGGGTCAGGTCTTCGCCCTGTGCGGCAAATACCAGATCAAATCCCGAATCGGTTTCCGGTTGGTCCGCCAGACCTTCCTCTTTTGAGCAGGAAACAGCCAGAACAGCAACCCATATCATATACATTATATATATCAATTTCTTCATAAGCTATCAGTTTATTTTTTCCAAATACAAACGTCCGATATTACTCTTCAGGTTACCGATAACGATATTTCCCGTTTTCAAATCATACCTTTCGCCGGTTTCCGTATCCTTCAGTACCCATCCGTTCCATTCCTTTTCGGTGAAGCTGAATTTCAGCGTAGCACGTGCAGACTTCTCTTTCACCACAAAGCCCAACGGAATACGCTCTGCCGCCCGGAACTGCTGGATATCGAGCGCCTTATCGTCCGCCACGGTAAACACCACCACACCGGGAGCCGTAGCCGGGTCTATCAGTACCTCGGCATCCTCTCCTGCACGGTAGGCATCCGTTGCCCCGGAGCGTTTCAGCAGCAGACAGCGGCTTTCGGCATCTCCGTCCGTAGCGGTGATACGGATACCTTTCTGCTGTATAGCCGATGAAACTGCTCTGGAACGTACCTTATCTCCCGGCTTCTGTGTCAGCATATTCTCGGTAAAGGTTACCGTAATAGAGCTTTGCTCATTATTATTAGCCGTTACAAAGACCGACTGCATGGGAGCAATATAAGCATAGGCATCTCCTCCTGAAGAGGAAAGCAGTGTACCATCCGCCTTGATCTCCGAATTCAAAGTATTTCCATCATACACTTTTACCTCTTGGCTCAAAACACTTTTGTTCTCCTCCAGGAACTCCTGAATATCCACATGCGCCATAAACGGATTACCCAGCAGGAATGTCGAAGTCTTTCCATTGTTATACCCTTCGGTATTCTTCAGTGTAACCTGCCATTCTCCATCGCTTGTTTCAGTCCCTTCGTATATGAACCGATACCCGTCTCCGGTACGGTATGTCTTATCCGATTTACCCGTCGGATTTCCCGTGCTGTAGAAATAATTATAAATCTTATGCATCTTGGGGAAATAAAAACGGTTCGTACTCTGTCCTTTGGCCATGACAGAGAATCCCTGTCCCATTTCGAAGGGTGTATTTACCGCATTGAACGGAGCTGTCCAGAAAGTTTCTCCAGGCGTCACACTTTTAACTCCGTCCTTCAAGGTCACTCCCCAGGCAACGCTGCTCCACAGACGCTGATAGATGCGCGGAGTCACCCGATACTCGATATAGCTTTCTTCGTCCATTTCCGAGAAATAATTGGCTTCTTCTCCCCATTGGGAATCCTTCGAAATGAAGATATCTCCCGTACACATGTCTTTCAACGGTGCCGAAAGCATGTAGTAGCGCTCACCTTCCAGTTCCATATCTACCCAGGCGGCATCATATTCCAGATAATGGGTATTCACCACTTCACCACCCGGTTCAAAATGGATACCGGCACAACAATTCGTTACACCGTCCTCCAATACCGGATATTGCGGTGCCGATGAGGGAATAATCACATTGGTACATGTCCAGGGGGCTCCGTTGGTCCAGTTTCCCCACACATTCCACTGGGTATTCACTTTTCCCGTCCATTCTGTCAGTAACGGATAGACCCGTACCGTTGCCGAAGAAGTACCTTCCTGGAACACATATTCATCCACAGGCAGACGGATTTCAAAATACATATCGGATGCTGTACCTTGTATTTTCACTTCCTGGGTATGCGTTTTCTTAAAGCCTTCGGAATCGGCAGTATAGGATACTGTGATTTCATCGCCGGATTGTTTTGTTTCACTGTTAATATATATATTCACCAATCCATAACCTGTACCGTCCTCACAAGTATTTTCAACTGTTCCCGTATAAGTAAATTCTGAATCTGCAGACTGTTCCGGGTCTTCTGAACAATCCGGGATTCCATCCCCATCCGAATCCCGACGGATATAAAATCCGCAAAGCTTCACAGCACTCAAGGCATCGACCAGAGATTTGAAATTTATCCTCAACTCATCAACTTCACAACTTGTCGGAGGAGTGATTTCCAAAAAATATCGTCCACCATGTGCCAATAAATCCAGATTTAATAATGTAGGAATCTCACTAGTTTTATCTTCAATCTGTGTTCCTTCATAATATGCAGACAAACTCCAGTTTTGTTTCACAACGTCTAAAGTCAAGATGTCTCCTGTCCCCTCAAATACGAACCCCAACTGTTGACCTCCTTTTACAGGGTCAAATTTGACGGCGAAAGTAGTATTCGCCAATACTCCTGCTATGTTACCATTCAAAGCATAAGTAGTCATATCACCATCTATAAGGTGTTCCAGTCCGACAGCTCCGCCTATCACTCCAAGAAGGTCTGAACTTATCTTTGTCTCAGCATAATTAATGGAAATATTCGAATTAATTGGTGTCATCATCTCCATACAAGCTTCCCCAATGCCCACAGACTCACAGGCCGAATTTTCCGCCTCATAGAAAGCACTATACAGACGCATCCGGCTCAGTTCTAGACTCAAGACACCGGAAGACCACAATTCTATCTGATCAAACTCCTCTTTCGTTACGATACTCAAACGCATCATGCTGTTTCCGCTTTCTCCTACCAGACTGGCGGCAACCAAATCATTTCCAGTTGTAGTAACTCTATCAACCTCTTGATTACCCTTAAATAATCTGACTTGAAAAAATTTTAAGACATCCGCATTCAGCAATCCGGCCTCGGTCTGTACGATAAATCCAGTCCGTATATTCTTACTCGAATCAAGTATCTTTTTCAATTCCTGCGTCTCATCCAGGTGTATACAAGTAATCGGAATATTCTGAGCTATATTGATACCTCCTATATACGTTACATAGGTAGACAGACTGCCGTCAACCAAATTATCAAAATTCTCATTTCCCTCATATCCTTCCAAACAAAGCAGACAACCTGAACTAAGAAAAGAGTTATCCGCTGTTCCTTTTGCTACCTTAGCCCCATGCTCTTTCTGAGTCAGCAAAATATTACAATCTGTCGTAAAAGAAACATTCCGGGTAATTGTAGCGGTATGAACAGTTTTCTCTCCACTTTCAGCAGTATAGACAGCAGTAACTGTATATTTCCCATTTTGTGTCATACCTTCTATCCGGTTACTCGTTGAAACCTTTACCGGATTTCCTGCCGGACTCATCACCGTATACACAACAGTTCCTTCCTTGGGCGTATACAGTTGGTATGAGTTTGCAGAAATTGTTGCATCTCCCAATGTAAAATAATTGGTGGGATCCATCTGTATAGGTTTACGTATGTATGCATAATACAAGCGTCCACCTCCCAAAACCACCTCATTATAAAAATAAAACATAGCTTGATTAGATGGTTTCGTCGTTTTTAGGCTTACCGTATTCGTACCGCCCTCAAACAAAGAGACTCCCAGCAAAGAATTTTCTGTGGCAGACGTTTCCAAATACTCATCTTCGGCATCGTAAGTTCGTACAGCAAGAGAACCAAATAAAAGATTTACCTCAACCAAATCAACCATCATATATTTAAAACCTATCTCATAATTAGCAGGAATAGGTTGCTTGAAGTTTATGGTTGCATAATGTTCTGTACCCACTAGTAAATCAAGCCATGACACATAATCATCTGGATTTTCATTTATCCACTTATCCGTATCGTTTCCAATCCAACCTTTTGTTTTACTCCTATTTACCACCACTCCTTCTCCAAAAAAAGAGTTGCCATTATAAGCTATGATTTCTGGATTTTCACCCACAAATGCATAACAAAGCTGAATTGAACTTAACAAGTCGAGTCCTAATCCTGTCGTTCCTATCTGTATTTCATCAAAATCTCCTTTGGGGACAGCATAAACAGCACGTTCTTCATCATTAGTACCGCTAGGTAAATTTACTAATCCCACACCTGCTACCTTATTATCATTACCAATAGTTAAATCTGAGTCTACAGATTCACCATTATTATAAAATTTAATCCAAAATCCTTGAAGCACATCCACTGTCAACAATTCTGCACTTTTGGGAACCAATTTATATACAAAACCTGCTTTCTGCCCAGCTTTATATGTACGATACATATCTTTTACCGAAATAATAGGCTCCCCTAATTTAAGACTTGCCAAACCACTTTCTATCGTTGAAGCATTATTTAAATTCAAATCAACAACATAATCAAGGTTATTTTCCAAACTAACAACTTCCAGCAATCCTGTATTGATGCTATTTATCAGTCGTCCCGGCCCCACCAGTGCCACACGGCGGTTGGCCACCCATGTCCCGTCCGATTGTTGCACCAGTCCACCGGTAGTCTGCTCATCCCCACGGGTCTGCGAAAAATCGCTTTCCATCCCCGGAGCTACAATATCTTCATCCCTGCACGATGAGAGCATCACCAGGCAAGGCAACATACAAAGTATGAATAGGTTCCACAGTTTCTTCATAAGCTATCGTATCTTGTAAGTTGTTATTCATTGCCAGAAGGCGTATCCACCACCTGCCTCCAGCCCGGAACACAGGTATAGGTTTCCGGCTTGGAAGTATCGGGGATTTTGACCGTAATCTTGAAGTTATTTATGTCACCAAGTCCTTCCGTTTTAATCACACTATTAATCTGTTCCTTAAAATTCTCATAATAACCATTACTGGTATCAGTAGAATTACCTGTTTCATCTCCTTGTGTCAGATTATCCCCCTCTGAGCTGATATCTCCAATACTTGTGGGAGGTTGCATATCAGCGAATATTGCTTCCAGCCCTAAAATTTCCTCCAAATTCACCGTTACCGATACATCAACATACTCACCCGGATTCTTATCAGTAGGATACCATCCGTTTTCAGGAAGAATCTGTACGGCCGGATCCAGTTCAAGGCTGATACGCTGATTGGCAGCCAAATCCAGCTTCAAAGGATATTGATCCTGACAAGTAATCGTAAAGACAGACTTAGGTTCTGTTTCAGCAACTTGCTCCGGATAAAATTCCAAAGAGTGAATTACCTGCTCCGACATAACTTCTCCTTCCGTAGAGGTAACCTTGGCAGTACCGAAAGTAGTCAGATGGACTGTTCCATCTTCCTTCACCGGTACAGTCAACTGCCCTGCTTTTTCCTCTTCTACCGGTATATAATACTTTCCATCCAGTCCTACCTTATTCGTACGGGATTCAAAATTAACCTTTACCGTATTTACACTCTTCCAATTGTACTGCAACAGAAACGGATTCTGATAATCCAACATTAAAGGATCGATTACCAAACCTCGATAAAGTTGAGGAATAATCTCTTTTTTCAATTTTTCCACATCTTCCTCTGGAAGAGTCAACCCCTGTAATAGTTCACGAAGTTTGTCTCCACACGACTCAGTAGTCTCTATTCCATCTCCATTCGAAACAGTTATCGTATATTTTTCATAATCCTCATATACATCTTCTTCTAATAAAGGTGTTAGATTATTCTTCACTTGTTTCCCTATGGTCCATTCCGCATCAGTACTTGTACCGGTCCCTTCTTCAAGTTCCTTATACAAGGAATTTTGCAGCCTCGTTGTAAGCTCTGTTTTATCCGGTGCAGCAGCGCAGGTCAGTTCAGTCCGAGCTACCACTCTCTCCAATGTCAGCGACAGACTCACATAATCCGTGTTCTCCGTCAAGTCTTCAACAGAAAAATCACGACAAACTACATAGAACAAGTTATCATCCGTAAATGCAGTCTGAGGCATTTTCAGATAAGCATCCGTGAAATCCGACAACGTTTCCTGAGATTCTTCATCCTCCTCCGGTGTTTCCACCTTCTGTGATGTGATGAGCACCTCCTCCCCGTCATGCAAACTGGCAGCCGAATTCGCCACAAAAACCACTTTATACTCATTACTCCTGTCCAACGTATCCTTCAAGTCCTCCCGTTGGTTCCAGGTCATATTATCCCGTTTCAATGGCCATTTCGTATTCTCCGATATATCCCGTATTTCCCTACGTTTCATCAACATATAAACCTTATTTCCGGACTCATCCGTTCCAGTGTTTTCATAAAGCAGATAAGTCAATGAACGCACAGGCGATGACTGTACAGTCTCACCATCTCCTTCTTCATCTACTCGGGAAAGTATACCATTTCCTAATGTATAATCGACCACATAACGACCGCCCTCAACCGCAGGGATTCCATCCCAATCCCCCTGTCCACTGCCCGTTAGCCCCTCATCGTTACAGGCCAGCAGTCCTACGCCACATGCTACCGCTATGAATGCTCTATATCGTTTCCTCATCTTTTCCAAGTTTTAGGTTTCCTTTTCAATTACCATCCACCGTACCAGTCTGATTGTCGGTGGCCGTACCTCCTCCTTCCGACGCAACCGTATCCGAAGAATCTCCATCCGTACCCGAAGAATCTCCATCCGTACCCGAAGAATCTCCATCCGTACCCGGAGTCCAATTCACCCCATCATCCGACAATGCATCGTCAGTGTTCTCATTCCAATCATCATCTACATCTAGCACCGCATCACTGCCCGTATCGAATCCCGCATAACGGATTTCAAATTCAGTATCTTTCATGCCGTTGAAATTCAAAAGGGTACGCATGTTCGATTTGATTTCCACTGTCTCAGCCTGAGGAGTTGTGGTTGCTATTTCATAGATTTCCGGTTCAGACTTTCCATCCTCATACACCTCCAAATACGCTTCTGTCAACTCAGCCGGAAGCAAATGAATATTTTTAATCACATAATTGTCATTGCTTGTCCACTGACTTTCCGTAGGTTCATACATATAAGTAAAGGTCTGTAGTTCACCGGTCAGAACCAGATTACCAGTTCCTTCATCACTGACATACATCCGTGTAGGTACCCGCAACGAGAGAACGATTTGGGTAACCCGCTTCTCGAACTGGTCTTTCAGCACTCCCAGGTTCAGTTCCAGCACGCCGGTCAGCCTCTTCAGTTTCACATTCTCTGTCAAGGTCTTCCCTTTTTCCAGCCACCCGTCGATAGCTTCCCGGTAAATGGCCAGGTCACGGTCGTCCGGCTGCCCATTGACACCATCCCGCAAAGCTGGCGAATAGTCAATCACCAGTTTGTTGAAATCACAGGTATTCTCTCCGGGAGTCTCTTCCGAGAAAAAAGTCTGTCCCTCGATATGCGGTACAGCCACAAAGGCCATCTTGTACCATTGCGGAAGCAGATTCGTCAGAGAATAGGTATAAGTACCTGCTGTCGCCGATTCTGTCAAATCGAAGCGCCATTCCTCGGGGCAATGCAGTTCATCGTTGTTGTGTTCCTTGCTTCGGTTGGCCAGGAACAGCCGCACATCGTGTGTCCCCGTCGTACCGCTCCGTACTTCTACGCGCAGAGCCGCTCCCTCCGGACCCTCTGCCGGCATCTCTTCTTTCGTACAACTTGTGGCGAAAAGAACTGCCAACATCATATAGTGTAAAACCGTCTTCTTCATGATTCCTGTCAGTTAGAAGTTTCTGTTTTCGGCATAATAAAATCTTCGTCTTCGTATCCACCGTCCGGAATTGTCACTTCACCTCCTCCACCGGCATCGGCATTCCCTTGCCATGCACCCTTGCGGCGACAACAGAGTACGTTATAAGCGCGGTTACGCATGGCAAGCGAGAGGTCTCCCGTAGCCATCTTGATGTAATAGAAACGTCCCGGATTGGCCGCATTTGGTCCAGCTGCCGAAGGCGTAGACGAAGCGAATTTCTCGGTTGTAGCCTCAAAATCCACCTCTCCCCGTTCCAAGTGTTCGTAAATGGCCTCCAGTTCCTTCATGGCAGGCATGTACCACACGATTTCATCGTAATCGATACGTCCGTTCCCGTTCCGGTCACGGTTCTTGGCTATGGCATAGCCTACGGCAATATTGGTGGGTACACTGGTTACCCCCGGATAAGCAGGGTCTTCCAATCCCGGCAAATCCAGCCCGGGATCATTTGCATCCCCCTCGAATCCATCCCCATGAAGGGCTGTTTCAAAGAGCTTGCGGGTATTCGAGAGTCCGTCCCATTGTCCGGTCGTAATCAGGTTATCCATGGTCAGACTCCAGTATTCCTTGAATCCCCATTCGATGTTCTTTTCCTCCAAAATGCGTTCCACAAAAAAGGTATCTTTCACATGCTTTACCGTCAGGGCATCGTAATAATCCAGAATCACCAGTTGGGCTGGATATTGCTTCACTTCTAGTTCCTGAATTGACCCAGTATTATTTTTATAACAAATAATGCCACTTCTGACTTTTTGCAAATCATTTTGTTGTGGAGAAGTCTGTTCTGAAACATACTCATCAGTATGGATATACACATACGTAATACCACCACTACCCTCTAATTTATATTGTGCAGCATTTACATTCTGTCCCATATCACCCAATTTACTTGGAATATACAATTCATTTGTAGAAATTTCTAACCATGGAGTTACATCCGGATTCTTTACATACATTTCCCACTTACCTGGAGAATACACCATTGCTTTAACAGTATTGAAATGTGCATCCAAAGGTTCATCCAACGAGGCATAAACTTTCATTGCAGTCAAATCCTCTGCTTCTACTCGAGTATCAATACCATCAGATGTTCCACTCTTTATAGTTACCGTATAATCATATTTATAGTTACGGTATACATTATAGTCACTAAAGTTATTCTCACCCAAATATACTTTATACGAGACTTCTCTTACCAACCCATTACCAACTTGATATACTCCCGTTATCTTCAAGTAGGTAGCATATTCAAATTGCTTATCTTTAGCTATTTCTGCCTTATAAAGTTGTTTATTATCTTTGTATGAGCTTGGCCAAGAATAATTATTCATGTCTACCCCTCCCCTACGATTTTCAAACAAATCAAAAGACAATGTATAATCAATATCATCTTTCTCACTTACTCCATCTGTTTCACGAACAAAATCCACCGTTTGATTGCTAAGAAAAGCTTCCGAAGACAAAGAGCCATTGCTACTATACATAGCATCATTATTATTAGCTAACAATGGAAAAGTATTATCTTTTTTATCTTCTCCATGCCTTACAACCCACGTTACATTAGGTATATTATAAAGTATAACAGAAGTTATATCAAATGTTTGTCCTTCTGCTTCCGGCGCAAAATTTATTTTTACATCAAAATGAGCCGCTACACGATATACAGGAATATTCAGAGTAGTTCCTTCAATAGCAACAGCATCTATACTCGACATTACATAGCATCCTTTGTAAGTTTCCTCATAATTTTCTATTGTTATCTTAAGTTCTTTAATTTCATCTAAATTTTTTTTCTGTAGAAGTTCATCCGGATTGTCATAATTACAAATAGCAAATAAACTGGAAGCACCTTCAGGAATATACATCGTTACATAATTACGGTTATCCAATTGCTGATATATATTTTTCAGCACCTGTCCATCAGCATCCAATGCATACACTACTACGTTATCCAATACTTCCGTTTCATCCCCATTTCGAGACTCTACAAATGTGGCCTCCTTAGTATGCAAGTAAATTGTCATTTCTTGCCCTGAAGAAGTTTCTGACGAAAAATCCGTCAAGTGCTCATCTGTACAACTCGAAAAGATGAATATAAAAAGTAAATTCAATAATCCATATAATATAACCTTATTTCTCATAATCACCTAAATTAATGCATGAACGAGATAAATAACTATCATATCGATTTTTTTTATCCTCCCGATAACCAGTAGAATCCAATATTTGAGCTCTTGCCGTATACACACTATTATACAATCCTGTTGGATCCATAGTCCAATACCATTCTCCTTTTGTTACTTTTCCTATAAAATTAGAAGATTGATATAAACATATAAAGTTCTGCATCTCATACATTGCCGGTAAATACCAAAAATCCTCGTTACTATTTGGACGCCGCTTCAAGCCCTCATCAGATATTATATTGGTTGGAGTCATCACCGCATTTTCGATTTGAATACACATATAATATGCCTCATGCATAGCAATGTCCTTACTCCAATAGTTTACATGCATCAAATCAAACATATTCTTCTTCCCATCATAATCATCTCCATTCAATGGCAATACACTAGTTGGCGGTGTATCCCAATACCCCCACCTATAGGTTGTAATACCAGTAGATTCAGCAACTCCAATCCATTCTGATCCATCACCTGGATTCTTTGTCTTAAAGCTTTTTCCTACATCCAGTCTACTGAATCCTCTGCAATAATATTTATCCTTACCTATTAGTTTGCTTTCTTTGATTTCTAAATAAATGGCATTATATTGTTCTATTGTAAAATATTTAGGTTTACCAACAATAGTTCCATCCGAATCAAGTGTCTGTAACTCCAACTTTACACTACGAACATCATTATTTATGTCATCTATACTTGTGTATGACCTCTTCTCGGCAAAATCCTTCATAAAAAGAGAAAGATTTTCTCCATTTTCATCCTTTCCTTCTGCCACAGGTTGCTCATAATAGGATGTCCAAAGACCATCTTGATTTTTAACATAAAGCCATTTACATTCTTCTGGAATAACAAGTTTCCATCCATTTGAACTAAGGCATTTTATATTTATTTGGAATACATTGTTTATGCAATTAAAGCGATAACCCGGATCAAATCCAGTATCAAAGCTAGCATTTACATCAAGATTCGGAAACTCAATAGCATCTGAAATCGGCATCCAGTCCTGCACATCCACAACAATCTCCTTGCCCGCCAGACTGACCGGCGCATCGCCTTCCGTATCGTCTGCCACGGGTTTCTGACCGATGCAATAGACATGGTTACGTTCAATAGCAAAATCCGAAGAAGAATTAGCCTCCTCCAGGAAACAATCAAACTGGTCCAATTCTATTTCTGTTGCCCCATCTTTTATTGTGCCATCCGCTTTACATGTCTTTCCCCATAACTCCAGGGTAAAAGTAGCTTTGCCAGGCTCGGATGCTACAGGCAACAGGTATGCACCATAAAGCAGGGTATTGTCTAATGTCTGTACCTCTCCTTTCTGTCCGACTATCTGATAGAGGTCACCCTCTAAAGGAAACTGCAACTCAGACAAGTCCATACTTTCTATCAATACAGGACTTTCGCCTGTTCCTGCATCCGTACCACTTCCTGTTTCTGTAGACTGCCCACTTAATGAAACACTACTCGCAGGCATCCGATGCAGACGCAACTTGACTTTCGTCACCCGATAACCGTCATCGGATGCTCCAGCCTTGTTCCATTTCGCCGGGATATCGGTCATATACAGCAACACACCGGCTACGGCACGGGTCAACTCTACCGTAGTCTGATCTGCTGTATCGTAGGAATAATAATTTCCGGCATCATCCTTTTTTAACGGAGCCAGTATTGATTTTGAGCCAGCATCCGGACTACATAATTTGGCCACCTGATAACCGGAAAAAAATTCCGATTTAGCCATCTTCTCCCTCAATTCCTGCTCTGAGAGAGTTGTCCCTTCACATTTAAACCTTGCCTGTGCGCTCCCAAAAGTAGCAGGAGCGTCCTTCGTTGTCAGAAATTCATAGTTTTCTTCCGATTCTGCATCGGTACCTACCGCCAGAAAAACATATTCTCTATCCGGTTCTAATGGTGTCTGAATCTTATATGACATGGAAACCCCGGAAGAAGTACTCTGGTTCTTCCACGGCAGGGTTTCTGTGGCATATAAGGTAGCGCCTTGAATACGTTGTTCAAATTCTGCAGCGGTCTCAGTCGTTCCTTCTGCAGCGGTACTTGCGTCCATCTGATAAATGTAAAGCTTGACATTCTCTACATGCTGGAGCGGTTCGGAACTGTTCAGCGAGGTACGTGAGATTTCGGCTTCTGTGAATTTCAGAGTTAATTCCGGCATACGGTCTTCCACATTGACGTTCTCCAACTCATCGTCTTTACAGGAGAGCAGAAAAACGGTAGAAAGAAGCATCAGCGATATGTATACCCATTGTTTCATGTACGGAGATAGTAAAAAGTGGATTTATCTGATAAAAAAGTTCAATAGCACGAAAGGTTACAAAAGTAACGTGTGCCAGGCCAAGCCTTTTCCTGCCTGGCACACGTGTATCAGGAATAATAATCAATCAGGATTATTCTACTTCCATCTTGTGGATCAATTCCCAGTTGTCGTTTACACGCAGAATCAGGTTCTGACCGGTTGACAAATCCTGTGGTTCGTCTTTGTCAGGATTCCATTCGTCTGTTGCTTTTTCACCGACTGAATACAAGTGGTTACGTACCAAGCTGTAAGATTCACGATTTTCTGCATAAGCTTCATCACCTACTTGCTTAGGTTGGTAAGTATCCCAAACATTTCCAGATGTCGCTTCCCAATCTACAGTATAAACCTTACGACCGTTCTGAGGATCCTTACCCAGCTGGTCATCATCGCTAGCTAAGTTAATGTTCCAAGTTCTAAGAATTGTTTCAGCACCAGCAGTTAATTTATCACCTGACTCATCAGAAACTGTGATGTCAGCCCCTACCAATTGCAATTCCAAAGTCTTAGTATTTGCTGTTTTCAGGAAAGGAATCAGGAATTCAGCTCCAAATACAGAACCCGGCTGGAAACCTACTGCTTCATTACCCATAGAAGTTGGTTTTCTCCAATTATCTGCATCCAGATTATAATCTTCTTCACCCAAGATACCGTCACCGTTTACATCACCATTCGGGAACCAGTCGCCCAATGTGATTTCGTAAACGGTATAACGTGTTTTCTCAGCCTCTCCTTTAAACTCTGCATCAGCTGTAATCTTAGTTTCAACTGCATGCCCGTTTACAACATAATCAATATTTTCACCTGTAGTAGTAAAGCTAGAGTTAAAAGCAGCTGCTACAATCTCATTGCTACAGTTAGAAGATACTAAACGAAGCTTGTATTTTTTAATTGCATCATTATATGTAGTTTTATTCGTAGCTCCATTTGTTACATCTTCCAAAGCAGTAAGAATATCACCACGATTTTCTACCGTAGTAGTCGGTACATTGATATAATAACCTGTTACACCAGTTACCTGACGATGCAAAGTCAATACATTAGCTGTCTGATTATTTGTAAGTACAAATTCACCACCATCACCTACAGTAATTGTAGCAATTTCTCCTGCAAAAAATTCTTCAGCTTTAATATCAGTTAATTTAGCTGTAAATTTTGCAAAAGGAGCACTAGGAGTAGTCATAGCAGTTACATAATTAGCTATATCTTGATTTGTCCCATACTTATAACTACTATTATTACTATAACCTATAGCATAAACAAAATAATCGCCCGCAGCTAAAACATCCTTACCACTCAGTTTCCAGGTATACTGCTTACCATGACCATTAGTACTGTAATCAGCACTTACCTGCATCCAGTTTTCAATCAGGTTAGTCTTGACAACTTGTCCATCGTTTTTACTAACAATCATAATAAATACGTTGTCAATATTCTGCTTGGCCTCTGCACTATACAACGGACGTCCGGCACGGCTAGTCAATTCGTCACCTGTATTGGCTACCTGCAGGATAATTTCCTGTTCCCCTTCTGCTACCGGAGTTTCTACACCCGGTGTGTTGTCAATCACTACTTCGTCCTTGCTACAAGAAACTACCGCAGTTCCCAGAGCGAGCAATGCTGCTCCAAACAAAACTTGTTTTCTCATAATTCTAAAAATTTAGTTTGTAATAAAAAATATAAACTCTCACTTTATCTCGTCATTCTATCTCCATCTTGTGCTGCGACTCCCAGTTGTCGTTCACCAGCACATAGACAAAGAACTTGCCGTCATCGGGCTCGGGATCAGGATCTGGGTCCGGGTCGGGATCGGGGTCCGGGTCAGGATCAGGGTCCGGGTCTGGATCGGGATCAGGGTCCGGATCAGGATCTCCTTCGCGCACATAAATATACTTCACCACTGTCAGCTCGTTACGTCCCATCGTAATCTGCACGTCTTCGGGGGTCAGTAACCGTGCCGCCCGTGAACGTTGGCTTTCTACCGTAGAATAATCGTAAAAACTTACACTCAGTTTCGATTCATCCAAGTCGGTAGACGGACAAAGCAAAGTTTCCGTCACGATGTCATTAGGCTGTTTCCAATGGGTTTCTGTATATACCTCTGTCACCTTATCGTAACTGAAGTTGTGACTTACGTAACTGTACACATTGTCTATCAGCTTGGTAGAGAAGTCCACATAATTGGGCAGATCCACCGCCTGCACAATCAGCTTTCCCTTGGCCCGTTCCAGTCCTACCCGGAAACTTTCGTTCCCATAGATATAGTCCAAGGTATCGGACACCACGTAGATATCGTTCTGCCAGGCATCATATTCTTCCAGTTCCGAAGTTGTCGGGTCTTCGCCCAGCGGCTCGTCGCTCTGCAGGTTCCCCCACACCACCAGGGCATAGCGTCCGTAAGGCAGAGCATCAGGGAAGGTCAAACTGTACTCCTTCTCTTCTCCTTCTACCTGAAAGGTACTCTGCTTCTCCACCAACTCGCCCGTCTCGGCGTTATAAAGGGCATAGAACAAAGTTGACACGTACTCGCGGAAAGGCAAGTTCTCGTCCACCCGCGTAGCCAGTCCCTGGCGTTCCACCTCGTCGATGTTGAAGTAGTTCTTGTCCGTCACTTCAATGACCACCTGCATCGGCGGACAGGGCGGTATGTCATCGCGTACACAGCCGCCACACAAAAGGCAGAGGCCGAGCAGCGCCATCATCAGTCCATATAGTTTTTTCGTTCTCATGGCATTCATCGGTTTCGGTTCACCGCAGTCCGGAAAGCCTTGTCGGCCCGGTAACGGTCAAAATCAGGTTCTCCGGCAACCCGGCGGCGCAAAGCCCCGTCCGCACAGGCAGCTTTCAGATGAGTCGCCACAGCGGCGGCTTCCCCCTTGCGGGCAGCTACCAGCGCCCGGGCGTATTCGGCACGCGGGCTCACATCGGCGGCACAACCGTTCAGCACGGTTTCCGCTTCCGTATCGGCACCGATGGCCAGGGCGGCTATCGCACTATTCACATCGGCAAAGGGACGCAGGCAATCGTAAGCCTCTTTCGCACGGTTCTGCGCGGCATAGAGCAGCCCCAGGTTATAACGGGCTTCTTCCGAAGATGCCGCCAGCGGTTCCAGCAGACGGATAGCCTCTGCCGTCTGCCCGGTCTGTGCCAGCGCGGCGGCACGTGCGTTCACCACTTCGGGAGCCGTACTCTTCACGCCCTCCAGCAAGCGGGCAGCTTCGCCGGCCCGTCCGCTCCGCAACAGGATGGCCGCCAGGTTACAGGCAGCCAGTTCCGACTGCGGAAACTGCTTCAGCGCGGTACGGTACACCTGCTCGCGGTTCGCGTCGGTGGTCTGCAGCATGGCTACCCGCAGCAGTTCGTCTTCGTTGAACGCGTCGGGACGTGTGGCATACACCTCCAGCAGCTCGCGGTCGGTGGTAAAGCTCTTCACCGTATAACTGTACGCATACTCCACCTTGCGGTCTTTCTGCAGGTACTTGTCCTTGATATCGTTCCAGCAGGCCAGTCGGCGGATGTAGCGTTCCTGCACGTCGTCGTTCTGGTCGGCATATTTCTCCAGAATCTCCTGCACCTTCAGCGTATCGGGATGTCCGTCGCGGCGCATGGCCTCCAGTACCGGTTCCCAGCCTTCGGGGCGGGAACCTACCTTGAAGCGGCGCTGTACATCGGCCGAGAGGCGCAACTGTGCGGCCAGCCATTGTTTGGCGGCATTGGCACGGTTGGCAGACAGGGTGGTATTGTAAGCCAGCGATCCGTCGGCCGAGGCCATACCGTAGATTTCGAAGCGGTTCAGGGTGGTGAGCGGGTCATTCACCAGCGGACGCAGGGTCTCCAGCATCTGCTCCATCTCCGCCCGGTTGTTTCCCAGCGAGAGGTCGATATCATACCGGTTTACCTTGAACTGCAGGTGGGCTTCTCCCGTACCGTTCATCACCTTCGGACGCACCACGAACGGGCGTTCCATCCAGTTCAGACGGAACTCACCGCCAATCAGGGGAGCCAGGTTGCTGATGGCCCCCAGCTGCAAGGTATCGATGGAGGTACACTCACCGCATCCGTCGGTAGTCACCACCGCCACGATGTGTCCCGCGGCCACCCCTTCGGGCAACTGCACCTGCCGGCGGTAAGGCAGCACCAACCCGTCCTGCGGGCGGCTGACAGCCTGTGCCACGTCGGCATAAGGGTCTACATAACCTTCCAGCTTCATGCGGCGGTAACGCTTCTTGCTGTAGATGGGCGCGTCGGCTACCAGCGGCAAGTATTCATCGCGCAGGCTGTCGCCTTCCAGCAGCTGCGGCACGATGACCAGACGGCTCCGACGGGAGAACACCCCTTCGGGGATGTGGAAATCCACATCAATCCATACGCTGCGCGTACTGTCCGGTGTCAATGCCGTAGAGTGTTTCGGTACCACTGTAACGGCCTTGTCCGCCTTGTCGGCAAGCGCGTCTGTGGTCATCATCCATCCCAGAAGCGCCGGAAGCAAATAATATGTACAGTTCTTTATTTTCATTTTTTTCACATTCTACAGGTGAACTTTTCCGGGAATCCGTTGTTTAGAAGATATAGACGAAAGAAACGGCGGCCCGGGTAGGTCCGAAATAATTCTTCCGTTCATTTTCGTAGCATTTGACGCAAGGAATGCGCGGACTCTCCTTGAACCACAGGTGGGCATAGCCGATACCGACTTCCAGCTCCAAGTTCCAGTGCGGCGAGAGAATCCAGTCGTAACCATAGGAAACACCTGCGCCGGCCAGATAGCCGTCGTAACGTTTGTCACTGAAGCCGCCGAAAAACTGGGCTCCGTGCGCGTGCACACCTACGAAATGGCCTTCGAACTTCTCGCAGAACCAGTATTTGGCTTCGGGCTGTACCAGCCAGAACCGCATCTTGCGGTCATCGCTGAACGTCCAGGGGTTGTAGGCCACCGGAAGCTCGAGCGTCCATTGGTTATTCAGCGCAAACTCAATGCCCAGGTTGGGTGTAGTGGCCCCCCAGTATAGCGCATTGGTTTTCAAGGAGACATTCTGAGCCCGTAATCCCAAGATTCCCACTAAGAAAAAGCCTGCGGTGAATATCGTTTTCAGATTGATTCGTGTCATGAAGTATGCCATTTTTTAACGTGACAAAGGTATTTTATTTCCAGTAAACGGAAATTATAAAAACATGTCAAATAATTAAGATTTCTATTCATATTATAAAATTTCTTCAGAAATTGTATCTATAAACAAAAGGAGGGAATAGAGCTATGGTGCAATTCCATTTTTCCGAAGTTCTGCCGGAGTCTTTCCAAAATGCTTCTTGCAGAAAGTATTCAAATAAGACACCGAAGAGAAATTATGCTTCTCGGCCACCTCGGCAAACGGCAGGGAGGTCATGACCAGATCCTTCAGCACATCTTCCGACCTCCGCACGGTCATCCATTCCTGCGGCGACTTCTGGAAGGCTTCCTGGAAACGCCGGTTGAAGGTACTCAGACTCAGATTGGCCCGTTCCGCCAGTTCCTTGATACTCCTTACCTTCCGGTAGTTGGTGATGACAAAGTCCTTGAAATCGGGGGTAGTCCCCACGATGGGCAGGAAGAACCTGGCCAGGTTCTCTTTGGTATACTCCACCCGCAGGTAAAGCAGCAGCTCGTCGCGCTTAAGCTGATGGAAATGTACACAGCCCAATCCGTCGTTCAGCGCCTCCACCAGCATCCGTACAAAGTCTGTAATGCGGTGAGTAAAGTCCAATGTAAGAATATCCTTTCGGTACATAGGAGGCCAGCTGCTGGAATGCGTAGCGGTTGCACAACTTCAGTTCGTTCGAGAGCCGGCATACCAGCAGGACGGTATCTTCACGGACCACCCCCCTGAAGGAAGCGCCCTTGGTCAGCAGAAAGAACTGACCCGCACCGATCCGCTTATCCAGACAACCGATGGTCGATACCTCCATACTCCCCGATGTGACAAATACCAGCAAAGCCACACTTAAACTCTGTCGTTCCAGCACTTCCTCTTTTTTCAGCGAGACTACAGCAAAAAAAGATTCAGCGAATGTCGCGTAATTATAGCAGGACAAGTGTTCCTGTGCGTATAAAATCCCCATTTTCGTACGTTTTTAATTGTGTAAACCCTCTAAAAATGTTCTTATCCGTAAAAATAATATAGTCACCGACAATTTTCAGTGTAGCGCTTCTATCATAAAAATTACTGTCGTAAACCGGCACAGTAAACCGTTTGGCCCTACTTAAACAAAAAAGCCCGAACAGAGAATCACTCTCTTGCACGGACAATCGGATTAAGTTAAAGAGCACCGTATAAAAGAGTCCACGCCACAAGAAGAACGGAAATAGCGGATGCTGCTTCCGTAAGGAAACATTTCGTCTTTTTCATAGCATCTGTTTAACTGCTTGCACAAAGGTAACAAATATTTCAATATAAAAAGTATTCAGCTCATTTTTTACAACTAATAAGACTATTATGAAAAACTTTTAATATATGTTTACACAGAGACAAAAAAAGCCCCGGACCTCCTTGCGGAATCCG
>OHMI01000056.1_pt1 | contig 60852 bp, 50 predicted proteins | sample 1569271 | NCBI WGS metagenome assembly OHMI01 (sample SAMEA3879529, study PRJEB24766) | human gut metagenome | biome: human-associated habitat; feature: feces | place: USA | collected 1985/1987
CTTTGGCGATATGCTCATTGGTTCGAAAATACCACCGCAAGCAGATATAATAAAAATCGTAATAACCGGCGGAGACCCGCGCGTTGCCCGCTATTGCTGTTGGCAGCGTAGTTCTTTTTTTTCACACCCATGAGGTCATGTTGGGCAGGGGAAGAGCGCATGGTCTGACAATACTAAAACGTATTTATAAAAATTATAAAGAAAAAATTGTCTTTTTTGTTTGCTTTATATAATTTTATATATCTTTGCAGGCTCAAAAATAAAGTGACGAATTCAGTTCTCAGCATGGGCTGAATTGAAGACTGATATGTATAATGATTTTGGTATGCGTTCTATGAAAAGTTTCGTAGCACTTATAGTTTGTCTGCTTGCGTTTTCCATTTGCCCGGTCAAGGGCCAGAACGTAGCGCTCAAGACAAATGTCCTCTACGATGCGACGGCTACGGTCAATGCCGGTGTCGAATTCTCGATTGCTCCGAAATGGACGATGGATATTTCCGGAAACTATAACGGATGGAGTTTTTCAGACAACAGAAAATGGAAACATTGGCTCGTGCAGCCGGAAATCCGCTGGTGGTTCTGCAACAAGTTCATGCGCAGTTTTCTCGCCTTTCATCTTCTCGGCGCCCAGTACAATGTCGGAAATCTCCCGACAGACTTCAAGGCATTCGGCAAGGATTTCTCCTCATTGAAAAACTACAGGTACCAGGGCTGGATGGCAGGGGCCGGAATCGGCTATGGTTACGACTGGGCCCTGTCAAGGCATTTCAACCTTGAATTCGAGCTCGGAATGGGTGTGATATACACCGGATACGAGAAGTACGATTGCCCGCAGTGCGGCAAGAAAGTCGATGAAAATCAGAAATTTATGATAGTGCCAACAAAGGCTGCTCTAAGCCTTGTTTACCTCTTCTAACAGGACATTGACATGAAAAATATATTTGCAATCGTAGCAGTTGTCATCTCAACTGTCTTTACAATGTCTGCCCAGACATTTGCAGACGGGCAGGTTGAGGCGCAGAATGTATGCCTCGAGAAAGTTTCAGGAACAGTGATGCTGAGTTTTGACCTTGATGTGAGCAAACTGACTCTCCCCGCGAACAAGGGTCTTGTGCTCACACCTGTAATTGCCGGAATATCAGATACATTGAGACTTCCCGCAATCGAAATGCTCGGAAGGCTCCGTCATCTGTATTGGCTGAGAAACGGGGTTACGGCAACACAGGACCCTCTTGTTGTTGCCCGACGTCATAATGGCGACCCGCAGGTGGAGCACTATGCCTACAAGATTCCCTATCAGCCGTGGATGAAAGGCTCACGTCTGGTTATAGAACAGGCTGACTGCAGATGTGCCCAGAAGTTGGGTAACGGAACATTGACAGTCCCGTCAGAAGAACTGGAACCGGAGGTGGAAAAAACTCCGTCAGAAGAGCCAGTGGAGTGGGAATTCGCTTACATCATGCCTCAGCCGGAGGCAGTGAAACAGCGTGCGGAAGAAGGTACGGCACGGCTGAACTTCGACGTGGACAAATATGACATAAGACCGGATTTCGGAAACAATGCTGCGGAACTGAGGAAAATAAGAGAGACTATCGACCTTGTAAGAAATGACAAAGACGTGAAACTCACCGGAATATATCTTCATGGTTATGCCTCTCCGGACGGCCCTTATGCGCATAATGCGGAACTGGCCAAGAATCGTACGCGCGCACTGGAAAAATACCTTGAGAACTATTATAATGAATTGAACAGTAGTCTTTTCTCGGTGAATTCCACCCCTGAAGACTGGAAAGGATTCAGAGAATTTGCGGATACTTGCGGCTTCCCGGGAAGATGGGATGTGCTCAATATCATCGACAGCAATATGACTCCTGACGAAAAAGACTGGACGCTTATGATGCGCTATACTACGTTCTACAAGAATGTGGTGCTTCCTGTCGCTTACCCGTCACTGCGCCGCACAGACTACAAGGTCACATACGACGTGCGTAATTTCAGCCTTGAAGAGGCCAGGAAAATTATCAGAGAACGTCCACAGAAACTGTCCCTGAACGAGATGTATCTGGTTGCGAACTCTTATGTAGAAGGAAGCGATGACTTCAACAATGTCTTCGATGTCGCAGTCAGGATGTTCCCTGAAAGTGAAATTGCCAATGTCAATGCAGCCTGCGTGGCTCTCGAAAACGGCAATATGAAGGATGCCGCAAGATTTCTGGCCAATGCGGGGGATTCTCCCGAGGCCAAGAATGCCAGAGGCGTGTTTGCGGCAATGAACGGAGACAATGAAGCTGCATTGGAACTGTTCTCACAGGCAAGTTCACTTGAGGCGGCGCGTAACAACTATAAGAAAATCAAAAACAATTAAATCCTATATTATCAATGAAAACAGGTAAACTTATTTCTATCGCTCTCTTGAGCCTTGCTGTGGCTTGCTCTAAAGAGAACGTCACCTCTAATCAGGGAGGTTCTGATGCAAATCAGTACATGGCTGTGGATATCGCTATGTCAGTCGGCTCTTCTACCAAAGCTCCTGCGGACTATCGCGACGGATCAGAGGCCGAAAGCACTGTAAATGTGAAAAACTCCATTTTCCTTTTCTATGATGCATACGGCAACGTCCTTACATCAGGTGTTATTTCTGCTACTGACGGCTCTGTGGATGAGAACGGAAATCTCAAATTGAGTACTGCTAATTCCCCATTCGTAGAGAATGAGTCTAAAGCTGTTATCGTGCTGGGTCCTACAAGACTCCGTCCTGCACTTGTGCTTGCGGTTCTCAACTATGACAATTGCGACGCTCTCAAGAATCTGTCGCTTGCTGATGCTCACTCACAGGTGGACAATAGAGAGATTTCAACTGAAGCAGGCAAGTTCACAATGACCAATTCCGTATATGTTGACGGAAAGAATATCGTGAATGCAACTCCGATTGCAGCTTCTTCCGTAAAGGAAACCAAGGAGGAAGCTCTCAAGACTCCTGTCCAGATTTATGTGGAGCGCGAGGTTGCCAAGGTGAACATGAAAGCCAAGGACGGCTTGAAAAAGACTGCAGATGGAAAAATATGTTTCGAGACTCCAAATGCAGAAAGTGTTCTCGACGGTGTCAAGGTTTCTGCCCGTATAGTCGTTGACGGTTGGGCTGCAAATGCTTTCAACACCACTTCATATCTTGTGAAAGAGGTTCCGACTTCATGGCTTGTTACAAATCCTTTCGCGAACTGGTATGAAGAAGCAGCCAAAAGGACATTCTGGGCTCAGGACCCTAACTACTCAGGCTCAGAGGAGTATGTTTTCGGCCGCACGCCTGAGGGAGAGCCGGGAACATACAAGAATGTCAAGTATCTGTCTTGGGAAGAAGCCACTCTGAACAAGGTCGATTCATACAACTACATGTATGAAAATACTACTGACAAAGCATCCGCAAGAGTAAATGGCGGTGAACTTGCCAATGTTCCTACCATTCTCATTGCGGCACATGTGGAGACAGCGAAGACCGGAGCGGCCTGGGAAAGGCAGGACATCTACAAGTTCGGCGGTCTTTTCTACACGGATGCTTCATTGAGAAATTATGCTGCCGAGCAGATTCTCAAGGGAAAACTGTATTGGGAATATACCACAGTGGAAGGCTTGAAAAAAGCTTCTGTGCTTCCGGATCAGGTAAAAGCAAAATTTGTTGCTAATGTTGTCGACAACTCAGGTTCCGTCAAAGTCGAAGTTGAAGCACTTACAGCCCCTGCAGAAGGTGCAAAACTCATGAAAGAAGGCGAGCCTGCATCTGTAATCGAATCGGCTGACTGGGCCAAGACTGTTGAGGACATTCTCAACGGCGAGAATGGTTTCAATATTGCCAAGAAAGAGCTTGTATGTTTCAAGAACGGTATGTGCTACTATCAGGTGCCTATCAAGCATAACCAGACTGCCGAGGATGTCGCTTACGGTACTGTGCGTAACCATATCTATGAACTCACACTTTCCAAGATCGCCAAAATTGGTAATCCGGTATTCGATCCGGAGGAGAAACTCGTCCTTATCCCTGGAGAAGAGAAGAACTACTACGTATCTGCAGAACTCAAGGTCCTCAAATGGCGAGTTATTACTCAGGATGTTGTAATTGAGTAATCTGTAATTGCTGTCGGCACAGACAGTGAATTTTTCGGGCGGACGGCCTTGACCGGCTTTCCGCTTGCCAAAGACCGGAGTCGTTCCGGCAAAAGTAGAAAAACAATGAACAGAAAGGCTGATATAATGAAATTGTCGAAGCGTATCCTCGCAGTGACGGCTCTTTGCAGCATCGCTGCAATGACGGGCTGTGTTTACGATGACATTGACGGCTGTCCTACACGTCGGTACGTTCAGATTCGATATGACAAAAACCTCAAGTCAGCGGATGCCGTTTCGTCAGAAGTGAAATCCGTGAACATATATGCTGCTGATAAAGATGGAACGGTGGTTTATGTGAAAACATCATCGGTTGCAGAATTGTCGGAGAACGGTTATCAGGTGAATATCAGCGACTTGCCGTCTGGAAACTATACATTGGTAGCCTGGGCGGAAGGAGAGCAGAGGAATCCCGATTCCTATATGCCGATTTCTGTTATCCCGGGAAAGACTCATGTCAATGAACTCAAACGCATAATTAAACGTAACCCGTCCGGTGAGGTAGAGAAAGACTTGACCCCGCTTTTTCACGGAATGGCTGAAAATGTGGACCTTACGGACTTCAGGACAGGTGGCGTTCGCCGCGCTGCGCTTTCCCTTACCAAGAATACCAACAATGTGAGAGTCATTCTCCAGCATCTTTCCGGAGAGCCTGTGGATGACAAGAATTTCAAGTTCTTCATTACGGACGACAATGGTACGACAGACTGGAACAATACATTGACGGTATCAGACTCAGTGAGTTACAAAGCCTGGTCAGTAAGCTCCGGCAGCGCAGGCATTGACAAGACGGCATTGACACGTGACGGCCAGACGGAAATAGGCGTGGCTATGGCGGAACTTACAGTGGGGCGTCTGGTGAAAGGACACAGGCCGATACTTAATGTCTATAATACGCACGGAGTCAGAGTCATTTCCATTCCGCTGATAGATTACTCCCTGCTGATAAAGGGACACTATAATTCGACAATGTCTGATCAAGAATATCTGGACAGGCAAGATGAATACAATCTGACTTTTTTCCTGGATAAGGAGGACCGTTGGGTAAGTTCGAGCATATTGATCAATTCCTGGAGAGTGATACTTGACGACATAGATATTTAGGATAATGCAGATGTTGATGTCCTGTATAAATAAACTGGTTGCAGTCAATGCCAGGTGTGCGAAGATGGTCACGGCAGCACTTGCCGCGCTCATCCTGACTTCGTGCATATATGACAGCAAGCCGTGCGATATCGAATATCCCGATAACGTGCCGGCTTACCTGACTGTAACTCTTAATACAGGGGACGTCAGCAACAAGATTCCTGGCAGGACAAAGACTTCATTGACAGAAGCGGATATGGAGTCAGGCATTGAATCTGAATCACTTATAAACTCCTACCGAATCTGGATCTTCGCATCGAGAGAGTCCGGAGACGGGGCGCAGCCGATAGGTTTTGCAGAACAGACTGGACTTGCCGGCACGGAAAATCGAGTCGTAAGCATAAAACTCCGTACCGGAAAAATGAACGGTGTCGATATATATGTTCTTGCCAATGCGGATGGCTGTTCCGGACTGATGTCTGGAGACGGGAGCGTGATGACAAGAGGACAGCTCAGAACCGGAACCGTAAGCGGATTCGGCATCAGTTCTGATATGAAACCTGAGGTGATGGCGGTCCCTTCTGCTGGCCTTCCTATGTCGAGGGCGCTGACCAATGTCCCGCTTCAGAAGTATGTGTCTGAAAGCATTGACCTGAAAAATTCTATAGAGATTCCTCTTCTTAGGGCAGTGTCCAAGTTTCAGTTCTATATAGCCAAGGCCGAGGGAAATGCGGACATCGACGGTCTCAGTGTCCTCAATGTGGAATTTGGAAAAGCCGAGGCTTCCGCTACCGGCGTTTCCGGTAATTTCATCCCTCAGACAGCATTGGCCTTTACTCGGTCGGTGGATTTTGCTGATGTGAAGAGTCTCGATTATCTGTACACATCATCTGCGTTCCTGCCCGAAAATGTGCACTATTATTCCCAGACGGTCAGATATACAGGCAGTTCAAATGTCTTGTTCAAGGCAGCGGACATAAGTCCGGTCAAGGATCCCACCGTTTTCAGAAGAGGCTTGGACGAAAACGCGCAAGCCTATGCTGAAAGAATGAGAAATGCTGGTCTGACATCTTTCTCTTCGTATTTTTTGGAGTCCGGTCAGGCGCTTAGGGGAATTGTCAACTATCAGTTCTCTGCCAACAAATCCAGGAAAGTTTCCTTCAACATTGCCCCTGACGAGTTCCTCAGAAATCACGAATGCATCATATATGCCTATGTCCTGAACGGGCGGGTGGAGGTGGAAACCACGCTGAAGTATCAGGTAATCGACTGGAAGAGCAAAGAGGACGTTAACATTGATTTCAACTGATTATGAAGTTCAGGTTTTTACATATTGCCATATTGACAACTGTCCTGCTGTGGGCTGCTACCTCATGTATATGGGAAAAGGGAACTGACGTTTATGAGGATGATGTCGTAGTGGTTTCCTTGCCTGTGGAGAATCCTTCTTCAGAATCCTATTCGATGGATACCAAGGCGACCGATGCAGAGGAAAGGGCGCTGAAAAATCTGTATGTGTATATTTTCAATGAAAGTGGAGCATTGAAAGGCTTTGCGGCATTCAACAGCGGACTTAACCAGTCCACATCGGATACAAAAGGCAAATACGGAACAGTAAAAGTCAAGACTACAGCCGGGCGCTCATACATCTATGCTGTCGCAAATGTCTATCAGGAAGGAACTTATCCTCTCAAAACCACTATGAAGGACGGTATCAGGGAAACAATATCGCCTTCGGATGGCCTTCCGATAAATCTTTCTTGGGAAGCGGTAATGGATGGCAACGTGAACTTCACTCGCAAGCAGTTTTTGGCGCTTCCGTTCAACCGCAAGCCGGAAACAATTCAGGTTTCCAGCAGTTTCCTTATGACTGGGGCGGCTAATGGAGGTAATGTGGTGAATATCAATAAAGAAGGTCGTGTCGAGACTACATCTTCCGGCAATGAAGATATGATCCGACTCACTCGTGTCGTCTCCAAAGTCCGTTTCAATATCGGCATTGCCCGTGGTGAAGTGGGGAAAAGCTTCAAGGCTGAGCAATACCGCATTGTCAATGTCGCCTGCGTCGGCCCTCTTTTCTCTTCCGACGATGCCGGCATCGAGAAAATCTATTCTGTCGAACCGGTACAGACCAATTTCAATAACATATCCGGAATTTTCGCGCCAAATGATGTGGATGCTTCCGGAAGGCAGTATTTCGAGGTGTATCTGCCTGAAAATAAGCAGAATGCGGTCAATAAGGTGACTAAGTGGCACGAACGTGAGGCTGACGGGATGTCTATACCCAAAGCTTTTGTCAATGCCCCTGAGTTCGGAACCTACGTGGTTATCGACGGAACATATACCGAGCAGACCGCAAGCTACACCAGAAATGCGGCTGTTACGTATTACGTTCATTTGGGAGACTGTACAGCGGATGTCAATGACTATAATGTGGAGAGGAATTCCACATATACGTTCAATGTCTCCATTTCAGGTGTGGACAATATCATTGTCGAGGCAAAGCAGGAAAACCAGACGCAGGAACAACCAGGAGCGGAGGGTATCGTGATGGAATATGGTACTGCAGGGAAGACACTTTCATTGGACAGCCATTACGAATATATGGTGATGCGCTTCTATATGAACGATATCAAGATGTTGAAGGATAAGGGCTTAGGCTATGTGTATCAGATTTCCGATCTCGCCAATCAGTCAGAAGTTATGATGGTGACAGACAATGTGACCGGAAACTTGAATGGCGCCACTACTGACTGGGTGGAATTTGCCATAGGCGGTACATATTCATCCTCGGCAACAGAGCGTGGAACTGCGGTAGCTTATCCTGGAAAAGGAAAATCGTCGCTCTACAACATCAACTCTTTCCTCAAATTGCTCTATGACAATGCGGATGTCATAACTTTCTGGTCAGGCGGATCCAAGGCAAATCCATACATTGATGTTACATGCTTCATCGACGAGAATTATTATCCGTCCAAGTCATGGAACGAGTATGTTAATGATGTCCCTAAGAGAACATTCTATGTAGCCAACTCGGTCAGTGAAAGTAAGGATAATAGAAGTGTGTATGCAACAGTTGCTTACGGACTTAATCAGTGTAATATCCAGACTTTCTATGATAGAGCCAATGCCGGAACTGTGGTTGCCTACGGATGCGAGACTACGAATGATGAGGCAGGGAAGGGCTTTTCTGCGGCTCCGGTTTCCAGTGGAACCGACAGCTGGAACGGAAGGAATAATCAGATCAGCGATTTGTCGCAGTCTAACTACCGCATTTCATGGAAAGATCTGGCTTCCAACAAGAGGTTCTACCGTGCCTGTATGTCCAGAAACAGGGATTTGAATGGTGACGGAGTTATAGATGATAATGAGATACGCTGGTATGCGCCTACGCTCAAGCAATATGCAGGACTCTGGTTGGGAGAGAATGTCATCAGTACGGACAGCCGTTTGTTCAACAAGCCTACTTCAATCTTGGGAAACGCACCGTACAATGATTATGCGGGTGGTAACCGTATGATATACTGGACTTCCACAAAAAATGTCTGTGATTATTTTGCGGAAGAAGGTATGGCCACCAATAGTGCCACATCCGGGAAGTGGTCTGCTTCTTATCTGAGATGCGTACGCAATCTCCAGTCATACGATGAAGGCTATGACAAGACTCCGAGCGAGTATTATACTTCCACCAAACAGGATGGTTATACGAAACTGTCGCTCGATAGAATCGATGCGAGCGCACTGAATGTTTCCGGAGAACAAGGGGAACTGAACAATCATAATGAACGTCAGGATGACAACAAGCCTGCAAAAAGTTTTCTTGTCGCATCCCAGATTCTTTCAGCTACAATGCAGAAAGTTGTAGAAGGGACATATACTTGTGCACAGAATTATACATATGACTCAAATTACAAGTGGCGAGTTCCAAATCAGCGCGAGTTTATCCTGATGTATCTGGCAGGGCAGGGGGCAAACTTCAGCACTTGCCGTACGGGGTTCTCAAATTCTGCATTCCGATATGGCTGGCAAACTCAAAATAGCCTTATTACGATGCTGTATCCAGCTCAGAAAACATATGGTGTCAAAGTCCGCTGTATCAGCGTGTTGCAATAATCGTTTCTAAATTTGTCACAGATTTTCAGCACTCGTTTATGTGAATTTTCGCATTGATTTTACCACCGTATGTAGATTTTTACCGACTATCTTACACGTCATTCTAAATTTTTAGTCTTTACTTTGCACCCAGAGTCCGGGACGAACGTATTAACTGGTAACCGGACGTCTTCTAATAAAAACTGAGAATTTAGAAGCTGATATAGATAGATTGGATCTATTGCTTCTGACCCCCAAGAGATACGGATGTGAAAGTTCGTATCTCTTTGCCTTTTTAGGGGGCATGCTTTTGGATGCCGCTGTTTATTTCTTTATGAACAGAGTCTCAGGACAAAGTTCTGAAATCGATTCCCTGTGCGTGATTATGATAAGAGTCTTGTTCTGTGAACACTCACGCAGATTTGCAATCAGCGCTTTTTCGGTTTCCGCGTCCAGAGCCGAAGTCGGCTCGTCCAGAAGCAGAATGCCGCCATGTCTGAGCAGGGCTCTCGCTATGGCGATTCTCTGGGCCTGTCCCTCGCTGAGACCTGCTCCGGATTCCCCGCATACCGTATTCAGACCGTCAGACAGAGACCATACGAAGTCTGCCATAGCATAGTGGAGTGCCTCTCTGATTTCATCCTGTGTGGCATCGGGACGTCCGAGCAGGAGATTGTCCAGGATAGTGCCGCTTATAAGTGTGTTGCCCTGGGGAACATAGATGAAGTTGCCCCTTGTGGATGGTGAGGCTTTAAGGACATTGTCCTTGTTGTATATATAGATGCTGCCCTTGTCAGGCTCCAGCAGAGCCAGCATCAGGCGGATCAGCGTGCTCTTGCCGATACCTGTCTCGCCGAATATAGCCGTGAGGCTGCCAGGTTTGAAATCGTATGAAAAATTCTCGAAAATCAGCTTCTCTCCATCAGGATATGAAAACGTCAGGTTCTCTATCCTTATTCCGGATGTCCCGTCCAGTACGATGTGCTTGTCAGTGTCTTCCGTCTCAATATCGTCGATTTCCCTGAGCCTTTCTGCTGATGCTGCCGTGCGGATAAAACCGGGCACCTGACGGCTGAGGTCAAGTATAGGCCTCTGAATCTGGGAGATAAGCTGGAGGAACGCCGCCATCATACCGAAGGTCATTGTCCCGTTTTGCAGACCATATACGCCCCACAGCAGTACGGTAGCATATCCTGCACCGGCACCGAGCCTTATCATTGTCCTGGAAAACAGGGCGAAATCCGTCTTGGTTATGACCTTTTCCTCCAGTTCGTCCTGCAGCGAGTTGAGCCTGTCCCTCGAGTAGTCAGTATGTTCCATCGCGGAAATTAGCGTCCTGTGCTGGATGTTCTCCTGAATGTGGCTCTGCACGCTGCTGTCCGAGTCCTTGATGTCCCTGGTCAGCCTGCGGAGCTTCCGGAAACAGCTTTTGCTCAGTATCAGTGCGACAGGCATGATGAAAAACACTGCCAATGCAAGTCTGTAGTCGATTTTCGCAATGAAATAAGTGGCGAGAACCAGCTGGACGAGAGTACCGGTGAGTTTTGGAATCGTATAGCAGACCGTTTCCGTGATTTCAGTAACGTCATCCATCAGTCTGTTCAGCAGGTCGCCAGAGTGCATTTTTTCTTTGCCGGCCCATTTCCCGGTCATGATCCTTCCGAAAAGCCTGCTTCTGACATCGCCACGGAGTGTTATCTCGCTCTTGGCTTCGATTCTCGCGCTTGCTATGGACAATGCCTGCTGCAGCAATATGCACCCTCCGAGTACAAATGCGAAAGTCAGAATCCTTCCTTCCGCGTCACCTGTCGCAATGTCGATCAGATGCTTGCTTACCCAGATAAAGAACATTGACACGGAAAAATATGCCGCTTCAATGATGCAGCACAGTATTACCTGCCATCTTGTTTTGCGGGAATTCTTCCAAATCCACTTCAGGTCGTTCCCGGCGCCCGATACCAATGCCATATTCTGCTGATTATGAGGATACTTCCGAAAGTTACGAAAAAAGGCTGAACAAATTTCTTTGTCAGCCCTTTGACTTGTGGAGATAGACGGAGTCGAACCGACGACCCTCTGCTTGCAAAGCAGATGCTCTAGCCAACTGAGCTATATCCCCGTTTTGCGTTTGCAAATGTAGGAACAATTTTTTAAATTTACAAAATATGAATGAATTTTTTTAGAATATGGATGCGATTTTTGTAAAACCGCGCGTGGAACTGCGCAGAGCAACTCCTGCAGATGCTCGATTTATTTCGTGGGTCGTGCTTGAGGCAATGGACAGAGAGCATACTGAATTTGCTTCCAAGCCGGGCTTGGAGGTCGTGTTGGAAAAGATATGCAAACGGGAAGATACACTGTACAGCTGGAAGAATACATGTATCGCTACCTTCGGCGGAAAAGTCGCCGGAGCATTGATTGCATATGACGGGGCCCCCTATAAAGAAACGGCTGATCTTACTTTCTCATTGATTTCCAAAGCATTGGATATGGACAAGCCGAATCCCGGCACAGAGACTGAGGCAGGGGAGTACTATCTCGATTCTTTGGCCGTGGCACCGGAATTCCGTGGCCACAGCATAGGCAGTATATTGATACAGAATGCATTGGAAGAAGCGCAGGCTCTTGGATTTACGAAGGCGACTCTCCTTGTGGACAGCAGGAAGGACTATCTTCAGCGCCTCTATGGCCGTCTCGGCTTCGAGAACGGAGAGACGGTGACATTCTTTGGGGATGAATATATAAAAATGTATCAGGAGATATAAGAATGAAGAGATTTTTCGTGTCAATGCTGATGGCCCTCGTGCTGTCGGCATTGTCTTTCGCGCAGAACGGAAGGATAGTCACCGACGAGTGGCTGAGTCAGAACTACACCAAACGTGAGGTCATGGTAAAGGTCCGTGACGGCATACATATATATACTGTACTCTATGAGCCGAATCAGGAATATCTTGCAAAACTCGGCAGAAAAACCTCTCCGGTGATGCTTCAGCGCACTCCTTATTCACTGAAGCCTTATGGGCTCGCTCCCGGAGAACTTGGCGGGAAGAAGGCCGGTTCGGGGTTCGGCGGCTCTCTCAAGGGAGATATGGCCAATTATGTGGCTGACGGCTATATTATTGTGTATCAGAATGTAAGGGGCAGGATGCTGAGCGAAGGAAAATACGAGCAGATGCGCCCTTATGTGTCCGGCATTGACGGCGCTGCCGATACTGTCTATGTGAAAGGAGTCGTGCAGACCGATGATGCCACGGACGTCTATGATTCGATAGAGTGGATATTGGCCAATACCGCGAACAATGGCAAGGTCGGAGTGAAAGGAGTTTCATATCCGGGATTCTATGCCACGCTGGCCATATTGTCCCGTCATCCTGCCATCAAGGCGGTTTCGCCGCAAGCGCCTGCTACTGACTGGTATATGGGGGACGATGCACATCACAACGGTGCCTTGTGCCTGACAGATTCATACAGATTCGGTTCCGGCTTCTATCGCGAAATGAAGAAGCCTGCTACGGTAGCTCCTTCCAGCCTTGTCCGCATTGACGGGAATATCTATGACTATTTCAAGGGCAAGTCCATTTCCGAATTGTCAGCCTTTTTCGGCGACTCTCTACGTTTCTGGAGCCAGATGATGGTCCATCCGAATTACGACACATTCTGGAAAGACAGGGACCCGAGCCGCCATCTTAAGAATATCACTGTCCCTGTGATGGTTACGGGCGGATTCTATGATGCGGAGGATTGCTATGGCGCATTCCGCACCTATGACATGCTGAAGAAAATGTCGCCTGACTGTCCGCTCTACCTCACTGCCGGTCCATGGTATCACGGTGGCTGGAACAACCGCTCTGCAAGACATCTTTCCGACGCGTGGTTCGGCGAGGCTACCGGCGCTTATTATCAGGACAATGTGGAATATCCGTTCTTTGCATATTATCTGGACGGCAAAGATTGCGGCGAAAGACTTCCGCGCGTAAATATCTGTCCTTCAGGCGAGACTATGCGCGGCGTTATGGAAAACCGGAACGTGACAGATTTGTGGGAAAGTTACGATGTATGGCCGCCTGTAGAGGTGAGTTTCAGGAAACTCTATCTTTCCGGAGAAAATTCATTGACCTTCGGACAAGGCGGAGAGGCTTATTCAATGTCTTCTGAGCCAATGCCTTATAATCGTTCCATCACATCTGATCCCGCCTCTCCTGTTCCTTATATGGACAGTGACGCGAACAGCCGTGACAGAGCCTATATGGTTGCGGACCAGAGATTCAGTTCTGCACGCAATGATGTCGCCACCTACACGTCACCTGTTCTGGAAAAGGAACTTCATCTCGCAGGACCGGTCAATGTTCATGTAAGCGTCTCCGTCACGCCTGAGGACAATGCCCGCCTGACAGACGCGGATGTCATTGTGAAACTGATAGATGTCAGACCTGACGGCTACCAGATGCTGGTCAGAGCAGATGTCATGCCGCTCAGATTCAGAAAAAGCTTCGAAAAACCGCTGCCGCTCAAGTCCGGCAAGAAGGTCAATGCGGATTTCACGATGTGTGACATTGACCATCATTTCCTCCCGGGGCATACGCTTATGGTTCAGGTGCAGGCTTCCTGGTTCCCGCTCATTGCCATGAACCCTCATACTTATCTGAAAAATCAGTATGAAGCAGAGGCCACCGACTACAAGAAAGCGGTCATGGCCATCTGGTCAGCAGAAAGTTATCTGGAACTGCCGGTCATTTCGTTCTGATTCTGTGAAAACTCCATCCGAGGCCGATCATCAAGTTGTTCGGCCTCTTCAAGTCTGTAAGCTTGTAGCCGATATTCAGGAAAAGACGCTTGGTGAGACTGGCCTTGAGATTGAACACCTGGTAGAATCCGTCGAAATCGCTTCCGTTATAGATGATGTTGTGGCCGGCGCCGACTCCTACCGTGAAAATCGGCATTATCAGCTCTGCCCTGAGTGATAGGCCTGCTGCCAATGATTCTTTCAGCGGAGGTCTTCTGACGAGCAGCTTTATGCCGTCTTCAGTATAGTCTGTGCCTGCTATGTGGCTTCTGAGGTTAGCGCTCTCATCATATTGAAGATCCACGGAAAGGCCTGCTGCAAAGCATTTTCCGATGCGGTACATAGGGTTCAGGTCAATGCCGGCCACAGCGAACTTGTTTCCAAGTATATAGGCATTGTCCTCGTACATGAGACCTTTAGAGCGCAGAGCGCCGTAAAGTGTCACGTTCAGCGACATCCTGTTTATGAATCTGCTTTCATCTTTCTCATCAGGAATGCTGCAATAAGGCCTGGTGCCTGACCAGATGTCATTGAATCCGTAATCTGCTTTGCGGCTCAGCTTGGCGCCAGGTTTTCTCATGCTGCATTCTCCGAAACCGTAGGTGCCGCCCACCTTGATGCCCAATGTGTTTACTCCGGCGTTGGGATATCTCGTGTTGCCGTTAGAAAAATGCGAAATATCGACCCCGAAGAACAGAGTCGCCTGATTTACAGGGCGGTAGGTGAGGATGAGACTCGCATTGATATAGGCATTGACCTTGCTGCCTACCACGGTGTTGTAGATGTTGGATTTGCCGTCAAGTTCCTCATCGTCGTGAAATGGCTTCCAGCCGAATGATGCGCCGAAATTCCATTCATAATCAAGTGAGAGGCGGCTGGCAAGTCTGCATATCTGTGCTCCCTGGAATATATAGACCGCAGTCGGCATGCCGATTTCCTTCTTGTCTAAAAAGGTGTTCCAGCCTACTCCGATTCCCTGATATGCGGTAGGGAACAATGTCCCGAATGTGCTGGATGCAGGGAACTGGTAGGAGTATTGAAGATGTGCTGATGCGCTGTAGTTCAGGGGCTTGCCTGTTCCGTTCTCTCCTCTGAAAAACTTATGGGTAGGCATTAGCCATGCTCCTCTGGCATTGATTCCTATTCTGTGTGTGGACGGAGTGTTGCGTGTGGAATCGCGCGAAACCGAGCATGACGCGGACGTGTGGGCCGAACCGGTCCAAACATTCAGTGTCATCAGCAATAAGGTCAGAAGGGTAGCCCGCAGAATCTTTTTCACAACTTTCTGTCTTGGTTTTTTCAGAGACCGAAGTTAATCCCTTTTTCCAATGTTTCCAAAAATTTTTGCTTGAGGAGCAGCCGGTAAAGTCATTTTGCATATTTTGCGCAAATGTTATAAATTAGCACTTTTGAAGAAAAAATCGGAAAGATGACCAGAGAGGAACTAATAGAAAAAGTTAACGGAATTCTGTCAGAAGAGTTTGAAACTGATGTGACCGAAATGAGACCTGACGCACCTATGCTTGAGGTTCTGGATTTGGACAGTCTCGATATGGTGGATGTTGTCGTGCTCGTGGAGAAGAATTTCGGATATGTGATGAAGAAAGAGGATTTCGCCAAGTTCAAGACTTTTTCTGACTTCTACGATTTCCTGCAGGCGAAAATCTGATTCGTCGCAATATTTTCGCGCAATGGCAAAGAACTGGCAGGGAAAGTCCCGCGGGGGACGTACTGGATATGAGATTTTCGTCTTTCTGATCAGACATTCGGGAGTCAGGACAGCCTATTGCCTGTTGGCCTTCGTGGCATTGTACTTCATTCCAGCGGCACCGCGTTCCACAGCGGACATCTGGCGTTATGCAAGAAAGATCTTAGGTTACGGACCGCTGAAATCGGCATTGTTCATCTACAGGAATTATTTTTCTTTCGGAAAATCCATCATTGACAGGGTCGCAATATCTTCAGGATTGTCGGACCGGTTCCATTATAAGTTCGAAGGCTACGAGGCGCTGCTCGAGGCATTGGACGGGAACAGGGGAGCGATAGTCATAAGTGCGCATTTCGGCAACTGGGCTGCAGGAGAGCCGTTTTTCAGACAAGGCAACACCAAGATGTCGCTGGTGATGTATGACAATGAACATGCAGATATCAAGGAGGTCCTCGAGGAAAACCGTTCTGCTGACGCGTCTTTCAGGATCATTCCTGTAAACAAGGACCCGCTCGCGCACGTGTTCATGATATCGGAAGCCCTGGATGAAGGAGAACTTGTCTGCTTTCTCGGCGACAGATACGTGAACGAAGACAAACTCCTGACCTCTGAATTGATGGGACACAAGGCTGATTTCCCGTTCGGCCCATTCCATCTGGCGGCAAGACTGAAAGTTCCCGTGTTTTTCTATTACGCTGTGCGTGAGAAAGATATGACATACAGGTTCAGTTTTGTCAATGCCGAAAAACCCGTCTCGCGTAAAGGTGGTGAAGACATGATATTGGGCCAATTCATCAGGTCATTGGAAAACGAAATGAAACAGCATCCGGAGCAATGGTACAATTACTATGACTTCTGGAAATTGAAAAAATAACTGACTATGGACAGCAAGTACAAAGGGAGAAGAATCTCGGCTCTCGACGCTCAGAGGGCGGCTCATGAAATCGCGTTTGCGCCTGTTGTGTTTCAGGTAAGCCGGCTCATGATCAATTACGGCATTTTCGAGATGCTCGAAGCTGCAGGGCGTAGTGTTCCTGCAGGGCTGACCGCCGAAGAAGTGGCTGAAAAGGCAGGAATCTCGGTCTATGGCGCCAAAGTACTGTTGGAGTCGTCTCTGACTGTAGGAACAGTGTTCCTCAATGACGGACGATTCACTATTTCCAAAGTCGGATGGTTTCTCCTCAATGACCAGATGGTGCGTTCCGACATTGACTTCAATCATGATGTGAACTACAAGGGACTTTTCCATCTGGACGAGGCTGTGCGCACAGGAAAACCTGCCGGACTGAAGGAGCTCGGTCCATGGCCGACATTGTACGAAGGGCTTTCTTCTCTGGAGCCCCAGGTGCAGAAAAGCTGGTTCGGCTTTGACCATTTCTATTCGGACAATTCATTCGAACAGGCTCTGCCACACATATTTGCGTTCCCGACGGCGACGATTCTCGACATTGGTGGAAATACAGGCCGTTTCGCGCTCAAAACCGTGGGCGAAAATGCTCAGGTCAATGTTACAGTGATGGATCTTCCGCAGCAGCTCGCTATGCTGAAGGACAACATTGACGGGAAAACCGGAGCCGAAAGGATCTATACTGTCGCAGGGGATCTGCTGAATCCGGAAACGGTGATTCCGGGCGGTTTCGATGTGGTCTGGATGAGCCAGTTCCTCGACTGTTTCTCTGAGCAGCAGGTAGTCAGCATTCTTTCACGTGTCGCTTCCGGGCTGAAGCCGGGCGCCCGTGTATATATTATGGAGACGCTCTGGGACAGGCAGAAGTTCGATACGGCGTCCTTCGACCTCGCGCAGACAAGCGTGTATTTTACCGCCATGGCCAACGGCAACAGCAAGATGTTCTACAGCAATGACTTGTTCAAGATGATTGAAACTGCCGGCCTGCGGGTGGATGAGATTGTCGATAATCTCGGCTATGGTCACGGTCTGATACGTTGTTCTCTTGCAAATGCTTAAAGGAAAGGTATTTATATCGGCCTCGGCGATGGTGACATCTCTCGGCGAAGGCGTGGAAAAGAATTATTCGGCCTTGCTTCGTGGAGAAGTCGGCGTGCGTCGTGTCGTAAACCCTCGTGTTTCCCAGTCTCCGGTTATAGCCGGGATTATTCCGGATTCCGTATATGAGGCCTTATACGAGCGTTATGACAGGCAGCGGACATTGACATTGACGGAAATCATCGCAGTTCACTGCATCAGTTCCGTTCTGGGAAACCGCGGCGCGGACGGCATCGGACTGGTGATAGCTTCCGCGAAGGGAAACATTTCGCTTCTCGAAGGCCATAGCGCGGAGTGGGCAGAGTTCCACAGGGAGACCGGAGTGGTGGCGGGAGTCGTGGCTCGGCATCAGGATTCGCTAGGCTCTCCTGGTGCGGACTCAGCTCTTCTGCTCGGCCCGATGGCCAGAAGAATCGCCTCCAGGTTCGGGATCAATGCAGATGATACATTTGTCGTTTCCAATGCCTGCATTTCCGGAATTACGGCTGTTGCAGTAGCCAGACGACTCATTCTTTCGGGACGTTATAAAGAGATGGTCGTGGTCGGTGTAGATACTCAGAACCGGTTCATTACTAGTGGTTTCGCGTCCTTCAAATCACTTTCAGACGATGTCTGCAGACCTTATGACGAATCACGTTGCGGACTGAATCTCGGCGAGGCGTGCGGGGCGATGCTATTGACCACGGAAGGGGATGGTGTCTGCATAAGCGGAGCTGCATTGACCGATGACGCGAACCATATTTCCGGCCCTTCAAGAACCGGTGACGGACTGTATTTCGCTATGCGCAAGGCAATGTCGGAAGCAGGTGCGGACAATGTGGATATGCTCCAGATGCACGGCACCGCCACTGCATATAATGATGAGATGGAGTCCAAAGCCTGTTCGCTTGCAGGGTTGCAGAACGTGCCTGTGCAGAGCCTGAAGCCATATTTTGGGCATACGATGGGGGCGTCAGGAGTGATAGAGACCATTATCGCGGCTGAAGAACTCCGTAATCGGATTTTGGTCGGAACGCCTGGCTTTGAGACGCTCGGAGTCCCTATGCCGCTGAATATCAGCCGGTCCAATGTGGAACTTCCGTCAGGAAAACCGCTCCGGGCATTGAAAACAGCCTCCGGTTTCGGCGGGACCAATGCGGCGCTTCTTCTCGAATACGCTCCTCAGGATGCGCTCTCGTGCGAGTCTCCCGTGAAGGTCTATGCTGATGTTCTCAGAACGGTTCTGGTGGAATCAAGTCGCATCCTGCTGAATGATAAAGAGGTTTATTCTTCGGACTCTGGTGATTTCCAGGACTTTATACGCTCTGCTTTCAAGACAGTCTGCGCTCCGAACATGAAGTTCTACAAGATGGACAGTCTGTCCAAACTTGGCTACGTCGCATCTGAAGTTCTTCTTGACGGTATTGAGTATGGTGAAGAGGACTGCGGACTCATTTTGTCAGGAGTTTACGGCAGCCTCGATACGGATATCCGGCATCAGCAAATCATTGACACAGAAACAGATGCCTCCGCGAGTCCTGCAGTGTTCGTCTATACGCTTCCGAACGTGGTGGAGGGCGAGATTTCCATCCGTCATCATATCAAGGGTGAGAATACCTGGTTCTGGTCAGATGACAGGACGCTTTCGGATGTGCGTGAGTATGCTGCGCTGTCAATGTCTGCACAGGATATGAAATATTGCATTGTCGGTCACATTGATTTTCTGAATGGCAGATATTTCGCTAAATTTGAACTCTTGGTCCGCCGATAGCCGGACATTGTTATTTAATTATAGAAATTATGGATGAACTTATAGAAAAACTTAAAGCCCAGCTCATTGAGGCTCTGAATCTTGAAGAAATTACGCCTGAGGACATTGACCCGGAAGCTCCTCTTTTCGGGGACGACGGTCTCGGGCTCGATTCTATCGACGCGTTGGAAATTATCCTGCTCCTGGACAAGGATTACGGCATCAAGCTGAAGAATCCTGCTGAGGGAAAACAGGTGTTCTATTCGGTCAAGACCATGGCCGACTATATCCGCGAACACGGGAAAACTGCATGATATGGAAGTCTATGTGAGCGGGCTTGGTGCGATTTGCGCGGCCGGGACCAATGTCGCAGAATGTCTGGAGTCAATGCGGAGCGGCCGTTCAATGCTTGCTCCTGTGAGACGTTTTCAGACTGCTCTCGGGTTCCCTGTCGGGGAGGTCTGTCTTTCTGATGACGAACTTAAAGATGCGTTAGATATTGACAGGCAAGAAGTTGCAAGTCGCACGGCTCTGCTCGGGCTCAAGGCTGTGGACGAGGCATTGACAGATTTCGTCAGACGTAGGGGCAATGCAGGCGGGCTGGAAGAACTCCGCTGCGCATTTCTGTCCGGTACTTCGGTGGGCGGAATGGATTTGAGCGAGGTCTTCTGGCAAGAGCACCGTGATGACCTTACTGGCGGCGACGCGAGAAGTCTGAGCATGCATACGCCCGGGGATGTTACCTCGATGATGGCGCATTATCTGGAGTCCCGTGGGGTCAATATAGTTTTCAGCACGACCATAAGTACGGCTTGTTCTGCTGCCGGCAATGCTATTATGCTGGGAGCCAAGATGTTGCGTGAGGGATTGTGCGATGTGGCCATTGTGGGCGGAACGGATTCGCTTTGTCGTTTTACGATGAACGGGTTCAATTCGCTGCGTATTCTTGATCCGGAAATCTGCAGGCCGTTCGACGAGTCGCGTGCAGGGCTGAATCTGGGTGAGGGTTCAGGGTATCTTGTGCTCACTGCCGACTCTGAAGGCGCTGTCTGCAGGCTGACCGGCTGGGGCAATGCCAATGAGGCTTACCATCAGACGGCGAGTTCGCCTGAAGGTATAGGGCCGGGATTGTCAATGTCCGCTGCACTTGCGCAGGCTGGTCTGGAGCCGTCCGACATTGACTTTGTCAATACGCACGGGACTGGTACTCAGGTCAATGACCTTGCAGAGAGCAATGCCATGCTGCGGGTTTTCGGTGGTGCTGTTGCGCCGTTCAGTTCGCTCAAGGCCTATACTGGGCATACTCTCGCCGCTTCTGAGGGAATCGAGGCGGTGATGGTCTGCAAGTCGTTGGAACTGAATGATTTGTCGTTTATGGGCTCGTGCGGTTTCTCCTCTCCGATTCCGGAAACCGGTCTTGTGCCGTTTACGGGTTCTCGCCGTTACGCTTCTCCGATTCCGGAAACCGGTCTTGCACCGTTTGCGACTCGAGATGGTTCTAAGCCACGGTTGCGCAACATATTGTCCTCGGCCTTCGGCTTCAGCGGCAACTGCGTCTCTCTCGTCTTTTCGGATATCATTGACACTCAATCTTCTAAAGCACTTTAGCCATGCTGTTCATTCCGCATAAACATTTATATATCAGCTGTACTTCATATGTCAGTGCTGATGAGCCTGATTATAAGGAAGTTATAACTGATGCGAATTCGAGGCGCAGAATGGGGCGGCTCCTGAAGATGGCTGTCTGGTGCGGGCTGAAGTCGCTTGATGGTGTCCCTTCCGAGAGGGTGGCCGGAATAATCACCTCTACGGGTGCCGGCTTCATGAAGGATACCATCTCTTTCGGTTCAAGCATTTTCGACAGGGAGGAAACTCTGCTGAATCCGTCACCTTTCATGCAGTCCACTTTCAATACGGCATCAGGTTACATTGCATTGATCCGAAAAATTCACGCCTACAATACGACTTATGTGCAGCAGGCTGATGGTTTCGCTGCGTCTCTTGTCGATGCCGCAATGCTGCTCGATGATGCGGGTGAGGGGAATGTGGCATTGGTCGGTGCTTTCGACGAGGTTACGCCGGAGGTCGATGTCATAAGACAACGTCTCGGTCTATATAGAGTCGAGGACGGTTTCCTTCCGTTGGGAGAAGGCGCTGCTGCATTTCTGCTCAGTGCCGCGCTGCCGACTGACGTTTCCGGGTCGTGCCGGGCAACTGAAATGTCCACAGGGTCGGGTGGTGGTGATGTTTCCGAGTCTGATTCCGGGCAGAGCGGCGATGAGGCAGGTTCTGAGTCTGTCTCTGAGCGGAGTGGGGATGCAAACCCCGAGTGCTCCACCGGACCTTTGCATGAGTCCGAGTTAGCCTCCTGGCCGTGTGATGAATCCGGCTCCGAGTCCTCTTCCGAACCCCTGCACGGTTCTGAGTCTGCCTCTGAGCATGGTGGGGAATTCGGCTCAGAGTCCTCTTTCTGCCCACTGCACGAGTCTGGGGGAACCTCATCTAGCTCGCTGAACTGCACCAAAGACGGCAACGCAGCTCTCCGATTCTGTGGCCTCGCGAATCTTTCAGACCTCCCGAAATGCGCAGAGACTCCGATCGCTGAACTGTTCGGAATCAATGCCGGTGTCAATGTCATAAGCTGCGCCGACCACGTCGAGTCCCTTGGAGCGTTCCGTTCACTGCTTCCGGTATTGCTCTGTAAACTCATTTCGGAGCAGAAGATTCCGGATGGTTATACCGCGATAGTGGATGATGTCAATGAGGATGGCGTTATCGTCTTGTTGCATAAGTAGTTGACTTCTGCCGATATGTCTGCCATAGCAATACTCTGCATACTTGCCATTGTCCTTTCCATAACAGTCTTTATGGTCTGGGCTTCTGCCAGCATACGCTCAGGAGTATATGTGCGGGCATTCTGTCGTGAGAAGACAGACCGGAAAGTGGTTTACCTCACTTTCGATGACGGGCCGCATCCGCCTGAAACTGAACGTGTTCTGGATGTCCTCCGTGAACGTGGCGCCAGGGCGACTTTCTTCTTGATCGGCTCCAAAGTCTCTGGCAATGAGGCGGTTCTGCGTCGCATGCTTGAAGATGGACATGCGCTCGGACTGCACACTTACAGTCATGCCGGCACTTTTCCGTTGCTGTCTTTCGATAAAATGCTGGCCGATGTCAATGAAGGGAAACGTGCAGTGGAAAGTGTCGCCGGCAAGAAGATTTCATTGTTCCGTCCTCCTTTCGGCGTGACGAATCCGACTATCGCCAAAGTGGTCCGGATTCTCGGTCTGCACACTGTCGGCTGGGATGTAAGAAGCTTTGATACACTGTTTTGCAAGTCGTCAGAGCATTCTTGCAAGCAGTCTGGACATTCTTGTAAACAGTCAGAACATTCTTGTAAGCAGTCTGGACACGACTGGTATGTCCCTGTTGTAGAACGGATTATGAAACAGGTACGCCCCGGCTCGGTCATCCTCCTCCACGACAGACTCGATGGAGCAAGCGAGCTCCTCGCCCTCCTTCTGGACAGCCTGGCCGCCTCTGGCTATGACTTCACCCGCGCTTTGCCTAATACTCTGACTTCCTCTTCGGATTCATCGGAAACCAACCTTTCCTGACTCTCTCCCTCTGTTCGAAAATCTCCAATATGCTCCACAGGCAAGAGCACCCCACGACTCCAAGAATAGGGCTTGCTACGCTGTTCTCTACCAGAAGGCTTGCCACGATGAAGGCCAGGCCTGCAAGTGCGAATGCCCACCAGCATTTCGTGCCGAAATAATACTCGCTCTTGATTACGAGAGGGTGAAAAAGTCCAATCACCAAAAATGTGATAACTGCTATGATTAAACCAGAGTAGTTCATTTGTCGTGTTCTGTCTGTTCTGTCGATCTGTCTGCCACCTGCCGCAGCATTCCATCCATATTGTCCGCAGGGGTTTGGAAATAATTTCCGCCGCAAATATACGCAATCCCGCGCGATTTGCCAATCAGTCGTGGTGAAGGTTGCCAGTCACGTGTGCAAATCGTGGGTTTCTGCCCCCGTCATCCCTTTATTTCATTGCCACGTGTGCAGATCGTTGGTTTCTGCCCACGTCGTTTGATTCTCGTGTGCAAAATCACACCTTTCGCCCCCGTCGGTCTTCATGGATGTTGTCCCGAACAGCGGCAAGGGCTCGCTCAGCTCAGGGTGCTTCGCAATTCGCCGCGGGCTATGCCGCTGTCCGGCTATGAACAGGTCCGCCTTGAGCTAACTTGTAAGGAAAGTGTTCTCCTGTGTTTCCATTGACTATTGACGTTTGAAAACGCAAAGGCAGAGGCCGATCAGTTGCACGTCAAGACATGACTGCGGAGACGCCTGTAAATTTTGGAACCAATGAGCATCCCCATAAAGTCGTAAGAGTCCTTATAACCCATTGAGCCATTGATTGTTACGTTGACTTTAACTCGCTATCCAATATGCTCACTCCCATAAAAAATTAGGGTGATGAGCATATTTGCATGCCACCCTAAACCTATATAATCAATTGTATATCAATTTATTATATAAGCACTCACAGGCTTCTTAGGATGCTCATTGGTTCAGAATGGTAGGGATAGCGGGCTCTGTCGAGTATGGATCCAGACACACACGATGAAATACTACCACTGCCTAAATCATTTGATAATAGCTGTGGATATATATTACAGCCTCAATAACGCACAACTCAATAACGCACAATAAGCTTAGAAAATAATACCTCATTATTTCATAAGTTATTAAATGGTCAGTAATTATAATTTCCCTTGCACCAAAGTAATTATTTTCCTCTTCTATTCCAAAATATTCCATGTTTTTTATCATAAGGAATGACTACCTTTGCTGGTATAACTCAAAAGAAACACGCATTACTGCCATGTTCAGAATCGAGAGAAACACAAAAACTGAATAAATGCCTATGCAAAAGTTACTTTCCATTATCCTGACTATCAATTGCTTCTGTCAGCTCATCGCATCAGCACAGTCGCCCAAGTTAATGAAAGACAGAAACGCCACCATTGAAGAAGCAAGGTATCTCAAGAGTATATACAAGACTGAGGATGCTATAGAATTGTTATCAGGGCTTATAAGTCCTGGACAGATTGACGAAGAAGTACAAAATGAACTTGCAGACTGTTACATCCAAGCAGGAGATCTTGATGCAGCAGCCAGCACATATTCTACACTGCTGATGATGAAGCCGGAAAGCATTTTATACAGAATCAAGCTGATGCTCACGACTTACCGGTCCAAAGACTACAAATCAAGCTCTGAACTTGGACTCTCCATAATCAAAAGGGATACGATTCCCGCAATAGTTTCACTCACAGCAGATTCATTCAACATGATGGCAATGCCTGATTCTGCACTGATCTACTATAACATGTATATTGGAATGAACCCTGCGAACCCTTCTGTGGTCAGCAAGGCAGCCAAAATACATCTTGAGCGGAAGGAATATGTGAAGGTACTCGATATGGCTGAAGACTATCTTCAGATTGATTCCACGAATATGGGCATAAGAGGCTTGAAAGGGCTTGCATATTTTCTGATGGAGGATTTCAACAGTTCCGAAGATGTATTCCAGAAAATGAAAGATGACGGGAATGACAGTTACAGTGTTCACCTGTACTTGGGACAGAACCAATGGCGCAACAAAGAGTATATACCTGCAATAAAGGAGTTGGAAGCAGCTTGGCAATTAGATTCCAGTGACGTAAATCTTGCATACAGCATCGGCTCAGTCATGAGCGAATGTGGCCAGGGAATAAACAAAGCAAAGCCTTGGTTTGACCGGGCATTGAAAATCATTACGCCCTCCCCGGACCTGCTCGGCAAGATTCAAAGAGAATATGCCTTGGGGTATATGAGGTCCAATCAATTCGATATTGCTCTTGATTATTATCTGAAATCGTGGGAAACGGACAAGAGCAAGTATTCGGTTCTGAGCAACATCGCCTATTGCTACGAGCGGCTCAAGAATTGGAAGAAAGCTGAGGAATACTGTCTTATGTATCTCTCGTACGGAAAACCTGGCTCGGGCGGCTACAAATATGTAGAAGACAGCCTTGAATATATCCGCCAGCAGATGTTTATGGAAGAATAATACATCAGTGTATTTCGATTATGCTGTCCCAGTCGGTGGAGAAGAGGCGTGAGGCGTGCTCGCGGCGGATGCCGTCGGCGTAGTGGCCGGGACGCTGGGTGGCCACACGGAGCACGTTCTGGCCGGAAGAGACATTGACATTGTCCATGACTTGGGAGAGGACATCCTGCTTTTCCTTCTTGGCAGAGTCCGTCTCGAAGAGCGTCAGCTGGCGCTCGTCACGGTTCACGATATCGAAGACGACCACGCCGGCCTTCTTGTATTCAAATCCGGGTTTCCAGATAAGCTTCAATGCCTTGAGTGCGGCCGAAACCACCTCCTGGGTGCTGCTTGCCGGCATATCCAGACGAATCGTGGCATCAGGAAAATCCTGCGGCTTGTCCTCACGGAAACGGTTAGTGTAGAGAAAAGTGTTTATGCAGTAGGCAGCAGTACCGTCATGACGAAGCTTCTCCGCACATTTGGCAGCGAAATCGGACACACGCGCACTAAGTTCCTGAATATCAGTAATCGTTTCTGCAAATGAACGGGAAGTGCAGATGGACTGCCTGGCCTCATCACGTTCCTCATCCACGCTTTCTTTACCATTGAGTTCATTCCAGACACGCAGACCGCCCAGGCCCAAATTCTTATACACCCAGTCCTGCGGCATTGACACATAATCAAAAGCCGTGGTCAGTCCCATCGCCAGCAGCCTCGGCGCCACCCTGCGGCCGATTCCCCAGACATCCCCTATCGGCGTGAGTTTCAGCGCCTTGACACGCTGCTCCTCAGTCACTATCCTGCAAACGCCCTTGTATCCCGGATATTTCTTGGCGAAATGATTCGCCACCTTCGCCAATGTCTTGGTGGACGCTATACCGATGCTGACAGGGATTCCCACCCACTTGCGGATACGCCGCACCAGCTCAGGACACAGGACTTCCAATTTTTTCTTGTCAATTCCGTCCACGCACAGGTAGGCCTCGTCGATGGAATAGATTTCGATTTTCGGGACCGCTGCAGCGAGTATGGACATCACCCGCGACGACAAATCGCCGTAAAGAGAGTAATTGGAAGAGCGGACAATGAGATTACCGCTTTCGACCTTGTCCCGGATCTTGAAGAACGGGGTACCCATCTTGATACCCATCGCCTTGCTCTCATTGCTTCGGGCCACCACGCATCCGTCATTGTTGGACAAAACAACAACGGGCTTCCCTTCCAGTTCCGGTTGGAAAGCCCTTTCGCACGAAACGAAAAAATTGTTGCAATCGACTAATGCATAAGTTTTCAAATCCGGGAAAACTGTCTAAAGCGATTCTTAAGCGCCCAATAGCTTCTCAAGACAAGCCGTCACATTGCGCTCGATATCTGAAGCCGAATACTCGCGTCTTTCGAACTTAGTGCCGGTTATCTTCTCGTAAAGTTCAATGTATCTTTCCTCAATGTGGGACACCACCTCCGGAGTCATTTCAGGAACCTTCTGCCCCTCAAGACCCTGGAATCCATTGGCCATCAGCCACTCACGCACGAACTCCTTGGAGAGCTGCTTCTGCTTCTCGCCCTTGCGGAGCCTTTCCTCGTAGCCGTCGGCATAGTAATAACGTGAAGAATCCGGAGTATGGACCTCGTCCATCAGATATATCTTTCCGTCAAGCTTGCCGAACTCATATTTGGTATCCACCAGAACCAGACCCATCTTGGCAGCGATTTCCTGGCCTCTCTTGAATATGGCCCTGGTATATTTCTCTATCTGGATGTAATCTTCCTCCGGCACGATTCCCTGAGCGATGATTTCCTCGCGGGTAATGTCCTCATCATGTCCCTCGGAAGCCTTTGCGGAAGGAGTGATGATCGGTTCCGGGAAAGCCTGGCCTTCCACCATTCCGTCAGGAAGCTGAACCCCGCAGAGCGTTCTCTTCCCTGCCTGATACTCTCTCCAGGCATGGCCTGCAAGACAACCGCGGATGACCATCTCCACTCGATACGGCTCGCACTTGTAACCGACAGTCACCATAGGGTCAGGGGAAGCGATCTTCCAGTTCGGAACAATGTCAGAAGTCGCGTCAAGGAACTTGGCGGCTATCTGGTTCAAGACCTGTCCTTTATAGGGAATACCCTCAGGAAGGACCACGTCAAATGCGGAAATGCGGTCTGAAACCACCATCACAAGGTACTTGCCGTCAATGTCATACACGTCGCGTACTTTCCCTACATACTTGCCGACCTGGCCGGGAAAACTGAAGTCGGTTTTTACAATTGCGTCCATTGTCAATATAAGTGTTTTATTAAGTCTCCAAATTTAGTCATTATTTCCGAGATGCAACCCATTCAGGATAAGAAAGCTTGGCTTCCAGACTCTGGATCATCGCAGCCCTGCCTCGCACATATCCGGAAGGTGCTCCTGCATTGCGCTTCAGCGGATTGGGCAGACAGGCGGCGATCAGACACGACTCCTGTCTGGTAAGTTTCGAGGCATTCTTGCGGAAGTGACATTCAGCGGCAGCCTGGGCCCCATAGATGCCCCGCCCCATTTCAGCCACATTGAGATAGACCTCCATTATACGCTTCTTGCCCCAGATATTTTCAATGAGCACAGTAAAATATGCCTCCAGGCCTTTTCTGACGAAGTTGCGGGAAGGCAGCAGGAACACATTCTTGGCAGTCTGCTGCGAAATCGTGCTCGCCCCGCGCAGTTTTTTCCCACGTTCATGGTCGTCTATCGCCTTGTTTATCTGCTTCCAGTCAAATCCGTTGTGGGTATCGAAAAGATTGTCCTCACTCGCTATCACGGCCTTGGCCAGCTCCGGCGAGATTCTGTCGTAACTCACCCAGGTCTTGCGGGTATGGAACGACTTGTCATTCCAGTACTGCACCGAGCGCTGTATCATAAGCGGTGTGACATAGACAGGCACCCATTTCAGCATAAGCACCCACAGCACAGTTATCACGACGAAGGCCACAGGAAGTTTTATGAACAAAAACCTCCATAACCTCCCCCAGAATGTATGTTTCCTATTTTTCATCCTTGCCTTCCACTTTCAGCCTGTACTTTCTGCTGCCGAGATTCACGTGATACAGAGAGCCATGCGGCCCCGTCATATCTGAGGCCAATGCCTTGCGCTCCCAAGTCTTTTCATTGACCGAAAACAGCACACTCCCGCGCAGTCCCTCTTCCCTGAAACCGAGTCTGTCATAGACCTCTCCGTCAGTCCACTCAAGATCTGCGTAACTCATGACGTCGTCAGGCCCGACTTCCCTCACGAAAGTCTTGAGCAGTTTTCCCATACCGCCCACGACACGGACATCCGGCAGTGACGCATAACGCACCCATTCATAGGACCTTACGACGCCTTCCTGCTTCTTCCATGTCCGGGCAGACGAGAACGTGGCCACAGCCACAAGGAGAGTTCCTCCGAGAAAGAGTCCGTATCTGTATCGCGACGCAGCGTCCGAATACGTATGCCATTTCTTCAGGAATTCAGCCGCCTCGGGTCCGGTAATCCTGCGAGCGGAAGTGTTTCTGGCAAAGATTGACCTGAACCGGCCTATCTGGGCGAGCAGACGCGGTCTCATCATCTCCGGCCTTGCCCGCCACATATCCTCAGGAAGTATCACGACCTTAGTTTCGGGGAATGACGTCATCAGAAAATCAAGCGACAGGCGCACCAATGCATTGACACGGAAAGCCTCTTCGGCGGATCTGCTTCTCACCGGAACCGGCAGGACCAATGCCTTTTTTCCGCAGGCCAATGCCGTGAGCCCCTGAGGCGTCTCCAAGCGGGCCACCTCAGACCATTCTGACAGAAATGCATTGACTTCCTCGACTAATTCCATACCGCAAAATTAGAAAAATAATAGTAACTTTGCAGAAGAATTTTACCCAATGGACATCGACGTAGAAAAAAATGGTCTGCCCCCGATGGCGGAAGACGGCATTCACGCAGGTTTTCCTTCTCCGGCACAGGACTACATGAACAAATGCATTGACCTGAATGCCGAACTCGTAAGGCATCCGGCCGCGACATTCTACGGCCGCGTGGTGGGTGATTCGATGATTGACGCAGGAGTGGAAGAAGGCGATATCCTCGTGATAGACAAGGCGTTGAATGCGCAGGAAGGCGACATGGCGGTCTGCTTCATCGACGGGGAATTCACATTGAAATACATATCTTTCTCCGACCCCGAGAAGGTGGGCGAAGGCAAGAGCGTCAATGCCCAGAAACCCGGCGTTTCCTACCGTATTCTCCAGCAGGTCAGCGAGATGTGGCTGCTTCCGGCAAACAAGTCATACAAGCCGATTCACGTCACAGAAAGCAACGACTTCACGGTCTGGGGAGTCGTCACCTATATCATAAAGAAAGTCCACAACAGACAGAAACACGTCTAGTCCTCTTCCGAGAGCAATCTGTCCACGGCCGATTTCACCTCATCATAGCCATAGCCGCGCCCGAGTGCAAACCTGAGCAGTTTCACCCGTCGCTGAGGATCTGAAGAAAGAGTGCGCAGTTTCGCGGCCAGAACAGAATCCAGCTTATTTGCAGCCGCATCAGTGTCAATGTCTTCCAGCGCTTCCGCAATCGTCTGCCTGTCAATGCCTTTGCCCGTCAATGCAAAGAATATTTTCTGCACTCCCCAGCCTGACAGTGAAGACTTTTCACGTGCAAACGCGGATGCGTAACGCAAATCGTCCACGAACTTGTCCGCGACCAGCGAAGCGACGATTCTTTCCGCCGCTTCCTCATCCCCATCCAGCGCTTTAAGTGCCTTGGTGCGCATATCCCGGCTGCAGCATTCACTCCGCGAGCACCTTGCCTGAAGCGTATTCAATACCTTCAGATATTTCCCCTCATCCATCGCCTTGCAGATTTTAGAAATACAGACCGATATTCAGATACATTCCTGTCTTGTAATGCCTTGATGCCCAATGCAGATCAAGTTCGACAGGACCGATTATGGAATCGTACGAGTACTTGAGGCCGGCGCCTACCACACCGTAGGTCTTGTCCACATCTCCGAAATCAGAAAGGTCGGACACTGACACGGCGTAGTTCAGCATGGCCGTAAGATAGTTGTTCTTGAACAGTTTGAAGCGGAAGTCAGTGCGGGCAATCGCCAGGAAATTTGACATTGCAGTAGCGTAATTGATTCCGGCGAATGTCATCTGCTGGTCCAAATATCTGCCAGGTATCGCTCCGCCCATAACATTAAGATATGGCAGGGACGGATTTCCACCGAACACATATCGTACTGAAAATGACGGTATTACAGCCAACGAACCGCGCGTCTGGCCTACAGTCTTGAAATCAAGAGTCAGAGCATGGAATGGAGTGATGTGCCGTTTCAAGCCCTTGAACACATACTCGTATCCTAAGCCGAGAGTAAAGCCGCTTGTCGGGAAATACCCGTCATTGAACGTATCCGCACGCAAATTTCCATAGATGGAGAGGAAACTGTTGGTAAGGTTTCCGAAGTCGTAATCACCATTGACCTTGTCGGTCATCGCGGAGTTCAACTTGAAATAGTTGTTCCTGAGTCCGGCACGCACGTCGAACTTGCGCAAGCGGATATTGGAAAGATACAGTTCTTCCCGAATATTGAAATACGCTACCTTATAATCACTTGTGCCGAGTTTGAACTGGTTTCTGTCAGTCCATTTCAGAGACGCGTCGAAATTGATGGTAGGGCCTCTGGAGCCTGCCAGGTAGAAATGTGCCTTGGCATAAGGGTTCGTGCCCACCTTTGCAGTAAAGTCGAATGCAGGGCCTTGAAGTTTATGGACATTGAGTCCGAAATTCAGCAACACGGACACGATTTCCTCTGTATCGAAACGCCCTCCGATACCGAACTGGTGAATCGGACCGCGTTTACAATTGATCACCAAGTCATAAGGTTCATCTTTTCCGAGCAGTTCATAAGTGACATAGTCGAAACCGTCGGTTCCGTAAATCGTCGCCACAGCGTCCTCTATGGCGGCTTTGCTGATGGCCACATTCGGATTGATGCCTATTTTCCGCTGAAGATACTTGGACTCCTTGTCGGTGACGCCGTGAATCTCCACTCTGGAAATCCTCACCGGCTCAGTATTTATATCTATGGCCCTGCGGTTACTCAGCTCTGTCTTTCCCGGGCCGATAATCCGCTTAAGGCTGTCCAACGCAACTTTCTGGGCAGCAGCTGCTTCCCTTCCACGCTGGAGAATCGTGGCAACGCTCTTGTCGTCGAAGCTCATCATATTGAACTCGTCCAGTCTCGGACGTATCGTCACATCCGGAATGGAAACATTGCTTTCATAGGACTGGCGGCCGAGCATGTCCACGCCCTGGGAGATAATGTCACCGAGGTTGTTCAGCTGGGTATAGTCCCTGAATCCGGAGGACAGGTCCACGCCGATGATGATGTCCGCACCCATTTCCTTGGCAATGTCGGTCGGATAGTTGTCCCTCATGCCTCCATCCACGAGCACCATTCCGTCCACTTTCACCGGAGCGAACACTCCCGGAATGGACATCGTCGAACGCAATGCCGTGTTCAACTTGCCGTCATACCAGATCTTAGGCTTGGCTGTCACCATCTCGGTCGCCACACAGACGAACGGAATCGGCAAGTCCATGAAGTCCATATTGTCCTGGTAACCGACTGTCAATGAACTGAATATATTGTTCACATTCTGCCCGAACGCAAATCCTGACGGCAGACTGCCCAGAAGATTGTCCCTCACCTGCCTTGTCGCGTCTTCATTGTCGTTGGCACCGAAATGCATCTTCTTGTATTTCTTTTCCGCGCCGGCATATTGGATATCCTGTTCCAGCTTGTTCGCATACGTTTTCTTCGAGTAATAGAACGGGAACGACAGGAGAATCTTCTCCTTGTATTTCGTGGTATTGTAGGATATGTACTTACGTGGAACCCTGTCGGTAAGCGCCACGTCCCAGTCAAACGAGCGCACGAGCGAATCCATCTGCTCAGGTGAATAGCCGAGCGAATACAACGAACCTATAAGTCCGCCCATACTCGTACCCAAAACCACGTCCACAGGAATCTGCAGCGAGTCCAGATACTCTATCACGCCGATATGAGAAACACCTTTGGCCCCGCCTCCGCTGAGGACCAGCGCCACAGTAGGACGCTTTTCCCTTATCTTCGACAGGTACGCCTGCAGATCCTTCATTGACAGGGAATCCTTTTCAGGATCCACTCCGATGCCCGGCTGGGCATAAGCCTCCTGTGCCAACATCGTGATTGACAGCAGGATACTGACCAATGTCAGCATATATCCAGTAGCAGTGTTCTTCATAATCTTCAGCTTTTATCAAGTTTTGTGACGGCCTGCAAGCATTCCGCAGGCAGCGAAAATATCTTCACCTCTCGATGCCCTGACAGTGGCAGTGATACCGGCCTTGTTCAGCCTGTCACGGAATACTGTCATCACCCCGTCCGACGATGACTGATACGGAAAGTCAGGTATCTTGTGGAAACGGATGAGGTTCACCCGGCATTCGAGGCCGGACAACAGTCTTATGATGGCATCACAATGACGTTTGTCATCATTGAACCCGTCGAACATCGTGTATTCGAAACTTACGCGTCTCTGTCCCGTGAAGTCATACTGTCTTATCAAGCCGATGACTTCTTTTATGTCATATGAACGCTGGACCGGCATCAGTTCCCCACGCTCATCCGGAAACGCATCATGCATACTGATGGCAAGATGGCAGCGTGTCTCATCCAGATAACGCTTAAGCGTAGGCAACACGCCTATAGATGAGAGAGTTATACGCTTTGGACTCCATCCGAAGCCCCAGTCTGCTGTCAGCACATCTATCGCCCTCTTCACATTGTCATAGTTGTCCAGCGGCTCGCCCATTCCCATGAACACGGTTCCGGTAAGCTGCTCAGCCTCATCCACCGATACGAACTGCGAGAGTATGTCGGCCGCGGAAAGGTTCCCGTGGAAGCCCTGTCTGCCGGTCATGCAGAACTTGCAGCCCATCTTGCAGCCGGCCTGAGAGGAGACGCACAATGTCCTCCTGTCCAGTTCCGGAATCATCACCGCTTCAATGCTGCTGGACTCTACCGTCCCCGCATTCTCAGTCTCTATCCGGTTCAATCCTCCGAGCAGGGAGCAGGTTACGGGGAAAAGGTACTTCTTGGTGCCGTCCACCGACTCCATGCACTCTGAATATGCCACGGCACCTGTTTCATAAGATTCCGCAAGACGTTCCCTGCCTGCCTTCGAGAGATTCGTCATCTCGTCAATGCTCTTCACCTTCTTCTTGTAAAGCCACTGCGCTATCTGTCCGCCCGCATAAGACGGCAGACCGCATTTGACCGCAATTTCCTTCAACTCCTCCGGAGTCTTGCCTAAAAGCTTGTATTTTATATCTTTCCCGTTCATCATAAAATTCATTGTTCCACAAGTCAATGTGGGCATCTACAAATTTAGTTAATTTTTCATTTCCGTTTGCGTTGATTTTTCTATCTTTGTAGAGAATGCGGGCGAATCCGCATTATAGAACAAAAATTTATACATTATGGCTAAAGAAGCAGTAAAAGATGCAGGCGCTCAGGTTGATTCCGGGAAACTGAAAGCGCTGCAGGCGACAATCGACAAGATTGAGAAAGACTATGGGAAAGGCACCATCATGAAGTTGGGAGAGCAGCCACAATGGGATGAACATCAGGTAATACCGAGCGGTTCCATCGCTCTTGACCATGCCTTGGGAATCGGAGGTTATCCGAAAGGCAGAATCATTGAAATCTACGGTCCAGAATCCAGCGGAAAGACCACATTGGCCATCCACGCGATAGCCCAGGCACAGAAGGCAGGCGGTATCGCCGCGATGATCGATGCTGAGCACGCATTCGACCGTTCTTACGCAAAGGCTCTGGGAGTGGACCTCGAGACACTTCTCATTTCACAGCCGGACAATGGCGAGCAGGCTCTCGAAATCGCCGACAACCTCATCAGGTCAGGCGCCATCGACATAATCGTTATCGACTCAGTAGCAGCTCTTACGCCTAAGGCGGAAATCGAGGGCGAGATGGGTGACAACAAGGTCGGCCTCCAGGCAAGACTTATGAGCCAGGCGCTCAGAAAGCTGACTGCAAACATCAGCAAGACAAACACTTGCTGCATTTTCATCAACCAGCTCCGCGAGAAGATCGGCGTCATGTTCGGTAACCCTGAGACCACCACCGGCGGTAATGCTCTGAAGTTCTACGCATCTGTCAGAATCGACGTGCGCCGTACCACCCAGATCAAGGACGGCGAGGAGGCTCTCGGAAACCGCACCAAAGTAAAGGTAGTGAAGAACAAGATGGCTCCACCTTTCAAGAAAGCGGAGTTCGACATCGTCTATGGTGAGGGCATCTCCCATACCGGCGAAATCGTGGACCTCGGTGTCGAATACGGCATTATCGGAAAGAGCGGCTCATGGTTCAGCTACGGCGACCAGAAACTTGCTCAGGGACGTGAAGCCACCAAGCAGCTTATCGCTGACAATGCCGAGCTCAGTGAAGAAATCGAGGGCAAGATCCGCGAAGCTCTGAAACACGTTTCAGACTAGTTTCCGGCAACGTTTTTGAAGACTTGCTCAATACGGCAGCGCGACAGTCTGGCTGCAGCTGCGTTATCCAATATCCCCGCATTCCGAAGACCTTCCACGGTCCAGAGTTCGCGGGGATTATTGTCCCTGTACAGCACTATTGCATTGGCAGTCTTCCAGTTACGGACATAGGGGTGCAGTTTCAATGAATCCGCAGGCATGGTCCACAGGCGGAAAGGACTGGACTCCCCTACTGTTATGAGGTCGCAGAATCTACTGTATTTTTCATTGTCCAGATGATAGATTTCCATCAGCTGCTCCTTGCAGGAATAGCCGCCTAACCGAGACCTGTATTCCACCATCTTCGCCGCGAAATATCCGCCGATTCCCGGGAGCGCGTCGAATTCCGCCGAATCCGCCCTGTTTATGTCCAGAAGAGGTATGTCAATGTATTTTTCCAGTCTGCGATATACGGAATCGGCCACCACATAGGATTTGGCAAAATCTTCTTTACGTCTGAACCTGCCGCCTTTTTTCCTGTAATTGTCGATGGATTCCGCCTGCTTGAGAGAAAAGCCGAGACGCCTCAAATCATTGACAGACACGACATTGGGATTAAACCTGAAATTTTCATAAGTGCGTGGGACGATGGCGGCGGCAACTGCAGCGGCTGCTTCCGGTCGGACACCTTGCTTCCGTGCTATGACGGTCTTTTTGACAGGGAACTGCTGCCGGGCGTTTCCTGCCGATACGGATTTATCTGGCAGCCGCTGCACGTCGGATTTCCCTGACACCGGAATGTCACTGACGACGGCCTGACCTGAAGCAGCAAAAGCCTCATCCACAGACACATAGACAGTATCAGGCACAGTTTCGTCCGACAGAATCTTGAGCGCAGCCGCTCTATGCACGAAAAGCGCTGTCTGATAGCCGACAGCAAGAAATGCCAGCGCGATGGCGCCGGTCACGAAAGAGGGAGAGAGTTTACGTCCCTTTTTATTATCATTCATCTATTTTAGAACCACCTGCCACGATGTTTCTAATCCTCAGCGTCGTCCTCTCTACGCTTGGTTTTCTGGCACCCGGCAACCACTATCACGATTTCACCCTTCGGTTCGTGTTCGCGGAACCAGGCAGCAACTTCCTCAAGGGTACCCCTGCGATGTTCCTCATGCAGTTTGGAAATCTCTCTGGCCACGGAACATTCCCTGTCAGGGCCGAAATAACCGGCAAACTGCTCCAATGTCTTCACAAGCCGGTAAGGAGACTCGTAGAACACCATTGTCCTCGGCTCTGTGGCCAATGTCGTCAGCAATGTCTGACGGCCTTTCTTCACAGGCAGGAAGCCCTCGAAGCAGAACCTGTCGCAAGGCAGGCCGGATGACACGACTGCCGGGATGCAGGCTGTCGCCCCAGGAAGAGTCTGTATTTCAATGCCTTCCGCAGCACAAGTACGCACGAGCAGAAAGCCCGGGTCTGATATTCCCGGTGTTCCCGCGTCGCTTATCAGCGCGACATTGAGCCCGGCCAATATCCTGTCCTTGATGACGGAAGCAGTCTGGTGCTCATTGAATTTGTGATGGGACTGAAGTTTTCCGTGGATGTCATAGTGTTTCAGAAGCACGGAACTTGTCCTCGTGTCCTCCGCGAGAATAAGGTCCGCTTCCTTCAGGACTTTCACTGCCCTGTAAGTCATATCTTCAAGATTCCCGACGGGTGTCGGGACTATATACAGTTTGCCTTGGGTTTCCATCGGTTACCTGATTTTTCTTCTTACGGACATCATGAACCTGTAAACAAGTTCCGAATCCATATCCCACTCCGGGAAGTTTTCCTTAAGATACTGCACAGCCTTTTCGAGCGTGGTCAGGGCATTGATCTTATTGATGACATCCTGGAACAGCATCGAATCGTCGCGGAACAGCGTGCTGATGAACATCACCCTGTCATTGAGCGAAATGGCGCTGCGGACGTCCTTCACTTCCGGGCCCGGCATATCTTTTCTCCAGGCTTCGTTTCCGTATTTCTGGTCCGCTATCACCTTATGACCCGAATACTGTCTGTGCTCTGACGGCGCTTTAGTCTTTCTTGCCTTAGGCTCCTCTTCTTCCGCCATTCCGCCGAATAATGAGAATCCGTCCTCCTCCGGAAGGTCTTCCGGTTTCGGTTCAAGTTCAGTTCCTGCGACCTGTTCAGGCTCTGCTTCAGTCTCAGGTTCCGCTTGTATTTCCTGTCCGGGAACAGCCTCCGGCAGGTCTTCAGGCTCCTGTTCCACCTCTTGTGCAGGTTCCTGTTCCACCTCCGGCTCAGATTCCGGAAGGTCTTCAGTCTCCGGTTCCGCCTCAGCTTCGGACTCCGCCTCAGGAATGTCGTCCGGAACGCTTTCCCCGACATTCTCTCCGGCATTTTCAGCAAACACGTCTGCAGGCATGTCGTCAGCAACCGCCTCAGGCACATTCTCAGCCGGAATGTCTTCCGGAACTGCATCCGCTATATCATACAGATAGTCAGCTGTCCCCAAGTCCAGCGGCTCAGCAGGTTCCATATCCAGTTCATTGCGGAGCAGCTCCACTTTTTTTTCGATCTCACCGACTCTGGCCTTCAGGGCGGAAAGCTCCGCGTCAAGTTCTGCCAATATTTCTTTCGGGCTCTTGTCCATAAGGTTTCAAGATTATTGGAAGTCGTTTTATCATTTGAAAACAACTTCTTTCATTTGAGTATTGCACAAATGTACATTTAAATTACTAAATTCGCAATCCATTTCAACCAATGATTATGTATCCAGAAACACCAAACAAGCCCGGCTGCATCGAAGTCATCTGCGGCTCAATGTTCTCCGGTAAGACAGAAGAACTCATAAGACGACTGAAAAGAGCTCAGTTCGCAAACCAGAAAATAGAAATCTTCAAACCGGCGATCGACAAGCGCTATTCTGATGTTGACGTGGTTTCCCACGACCTGCACAGCATTCCGTGCACCCCGATCAAGGAGGCCTCAAAGATGCTGGACGCCGCTGAAGACACCCAGGTCATCGGTGTTGACGAAGCGCAGTTCTTCGACGAAAGCCTCATACAGGTCGCTCAGGAGCTGGCCGACAAGGGAAAACGAGTTATAATAGCAGGTCTTGACACAGACTACATGGGCAAGCCTTTCGGCCCTATTCCGGGACTTATGGCCATAGCTGAAGACGTGCAGAAAGTCCATGCCATCTGCGTAAAATGCGGAAACCTGGCAAACCACTCACACAGGCTCACCAAGAGCCAAAAACTCGTGGTGCTCGGAGAGAAAGACGTATATGAGCCTCTCTGCCGTCAGTGTTTCAATGAAGCATTGGCGCAAGAAAAAAACAACGCCGAATAACAGCTTTTCTATCTGACCAGGCCGGTATCCACGTTCCAGGACAATGTCTTGTAGAATTCGTTCAGAGTGGCATTGCCGTCTGACGGAAGATACATGCTCAAGCCGCAGAAAGTTTTGATAGTGAAATCCAGAAGGAAGTTGACGGATGCATTTTTATAGAGAATGCATCCGTTCATTGCATTTCTGAAGTCATCCAGGTCGCTTTCCGGAATACGGGCCTTCACAAGAATGTCCTCGAGGTCATAGAACCAGTGTTTGCTGAACCGGAAATAGCCCTGCACGTCATCCGGCCACACGGACATGATTTCAGACTGATGCTCTGAAAACAGTTTTCTGCAGGCTTCAGCGAGAGGTGACAATCTGGTGCAGTCAACCATTGAAATGGTCAGAGAACGGCGCCATTCCACCGACTGGGAAGAATAGAGCTCCCATGAATCAGAACAAATCCCCAGCAAGTCAGGCTCACTGCTGAGCAACAGCCTCTTGGCCACCGTGTGGTAATCGCAGAGTCCGTCCGCAAGCACTTCAGCCTGAGAGAATACCAGCTTGTCGCATTTGTTTCTCAGCGCATAGGCCACTTCCACGCCGCCCATCAGGCAGGCATCGATAATCATATAGTCCAACTTCATCGGTATCGCAGCAGCGAAGTCCTCGATGTTCATTTCATATGTTTCGCTGGAATTGATGTTGTCAGCACCTATGCTCTTGACCTTGATCTGGTCATCGCCATAAAACTCCGTATAGGGCACTGGAACCAAGTCATAGTTCAGACTTGTTGAAGGCGACAATGCCGTAACGATATTGGTGATCGTACCTGAAGAGTAATAGCCGGAAGGCAGCCAGCCGGTGCCATGCGATGAGAAAATCATCCCGTAATCGGCATTGGGATAAAGTTCCTTGACCGACGTAAGCACTTCATTGACAGCTTTTACGGAAGCCGCAACCATTTCCTTCGGCCAAGTCTTCAGCGTATCGCGTAAAACATTGCCATAAGCGTCTCTCGAAAGTCGGATCAGATAGGAAGGCGCCGGGTCTGTATATCGTCTGGATTCGGTAAGCCTGCGCGAATAGACCAGAACGGATGCAGCAGCGGAATTGCGGAGCGGCAGGTAACCTGAAGCCATGTCGTCCACATCCGCCTCCAGTTGGCTGTTCAGGCTGTTGAACCCGGCCGAATAAAGCAGCAGCACCTTGCATTTGGCAGGCACCTCTGTTCTTCTGGTGCCGGCATCTTTTATTACCGGCTCGTCATATTTGGTACAGGAAGCGACAGCCAGGACAATGAAAAGCATTGTCCCGAGCAGTTTTCCCGCTATGTCTTTCGCGTGAATCATAACCCTACAAAGGTACGTAATTTTCTATTTCACACAAAGATAAGTAATTTTCTATTTCATAGGATGATGTTCGATGATGTTCTTCTGCCAGGTTTCACTATCAATGTGGGTGTATATCTCAGTAGTCAATACGCTTTCGTGCCCCAACATTTCCTGGACAGCCCTCAGGTCGGCACCGCCTTCTATCAGGTGGGTCGCAAACGAATGGCGGAACGTATGCGGAGAAATCTCCTTATGGATACCGGCTGCCATAGCCTGTTTCTTCACCATATTGAAAACAGAAATTCTGCTGATTGCCGCACCAGACTTGTTCAGGAACAGGGTATCGGCAAACTTCGGAGAAGACGGTTCGGGACGCACCGGGAGGTAGTTGTTCACTGCAGTCACAGCAGGCTCGTCCATAGGTACCACCCTTTCCTTGTTTCCCTTTCCCACTACCCTTACGAAGCCTTCCTCCAGAAACACATCAGAAATCTTGAGGGCGGACACTTCAGACACACGGAGTCCGGAGCCGTACAGCATTTCCAGTATCGCCCTGTCCCTCAACCCGTTCCATTTGGTAAGGTCCACCGAATCCATGATTGCCTCGACCTCCTCGACAGACAGGACAGAAGGAAGATACCGTCCTATTTTCGGTGAACTGATGCCGTCACACGGATTCTCCTCTATCTCGCCTTCAATCACCAGCCAGCCGAAAAATGACCTCAACGAGCTTAACATCCTCGCCTGAGTGCGCTTGGAGACGGGTTCGTCACTGTTGGCGCGGCTTTCCACATAGCCGGTCAGTTCCTCTTTCGTTATGCTGAGCGGACTCAAGTCCTGCACTTCCCTGACCTGGCATATTGACAAGAACATTTCGCGAACGTCCGAGCAATACGCCTCATAAGAATTCGAGGACATATTCCGCTCGACACGGAGATATGTCCTGAATCCTTTGAGATATTCTTCTGATGTGCTGTAACGCATTGTTACAATGTTGAGTACTTATGGCAGTACTGGAGCATCTGACCGAGATAGTCGTCAGGGTATTCCACCTTGTAATCCACGATCACGCCGTCCTTTTCCACCGGCACGATCTCAGGATTGACAAAACCGCCGTAAGGCTTGAGGCCGAGAGCCGCATACCTGTCCCTTACCTCCTTGTGAAGTTCCGGGTCAATGTCCATCGCATATTTCTGAATCAGTTCCTTGCCGGCCTGGTAGTCACCCTCTGACTTGATACGCTGTATTTCAGCGAGAAGTTTTCCGAAGAGGGCGCGGAGAGCCTCGAAATCATTGACCACAAAATAGGTTTTGCCGTTCTTCACTTTCTTCTCGATGACATTGTCCTGAAGTCCCTGCTCATAGCACCATGCAGCGATCAGCTGTCTGTTCTGCATATGCGCCTCGGTAATCTGGCGACCAAGTTCGATTCTGTTCGTCTGTACCATCAGGCCGTTGCGTATGTAGTTGGAATACTGGGCCTTATAAGCCTCAGGGTCAGAAAGGATGCCGAGTTCCACCAGCTTAGGGTCTGCAATGTAGTAAAGTCCGAACAGGTCAGCCCTGGCCTCTTCCAATGCAGATGCATACTCGCCCATCGCTGTTCCTGACACGCCAGGAAGCAACTGTCCTGAGCCGTGTCCGAGGCATTCGTGCAGGTCTGTGTGGATTTCATCATCGTAAGAACCGTATTTCTTCTGCATTGCCTTTTCCTCCTCGGAATAAGCGAACTCCTCAAGCACTGATTTCGGAGACTCATTGGCCGCCGCATCATAGGCGTGGGTGATATTGGCAATGGTCACTGACTTGGAGCCGTATTCCTTGCGGATCCAGTCCGCATTAGGAAGATTGATGCCGATAGGGGTGGCAGGATAGCATCCGCCGCCGAGACAGGTAGCGTCTATCACCTTGGCACTCACACCCTTGACACTCTTTTTCTTGAAACGCGGATCAATCGGCGCATTGTCCTCAAACCACTGGGCATTGGCACTGAGCAGTTCGGTGCGCGCTGAAGCGGCGGAATCCTTCACATTGACCAAAGACTCCCAATAAGCCTTGCGGCCGAGCGGGTCATTGTAATCCTCGACGAAACCGTTCGTGAAATCGACTGTGCCGAGCGTATCAGTTACCCAAGTGATGTTGTATTTGTCCCAAAGTTTGAGGTCACCAGTCCTGTAATACTCCTGAAGTTCGGAGATCTCTTTCTTCTGGGTATCGTTCTCAGCCACAGCCTTGGCCTTCTCGAGTTCCTCGCAGATCTTCTCGATTGCCGGACCGTAGATGCCGCCGACTTTCCATTTCTCTTCACGGATCACACCGTCCGCGCCCTTTACCACCTTGGTATTCAAGCCATAAGAGATAGGCTCAGGATCGTTCGGGTCAATGATGCCCGCATAATAATTTTCGACTTCGTCCCTGGTGACTCCATCATAGAAATTCACTGAAGAAAGTGCCACGATATCGCCATCAGCCGAGGAAGAACGCCTCTGTGCATAAAGTTTCGGAGAATAGATGACCGGCAGCAATGCCTCACATTTGTCCGTATCGCCCACTGACTCCATCAATGCACGGAAATACTCCTGGCTGCACTGCGGGAAGAACTTGTCCTCAGCATAATGATGATGGATGCCGCTGCTGAAGAATACGCGTTTCGCATAGACGAGGAACTGGTTGTATTCCTTGCAGGTACGGTCGCCCTTGTAATTTTCAATGATGTTCTGCAGCACCTTTCTCACTGCGAGATTGTCCTTGCAGTTCTGGTCCCAGTAAATGTCCCATCCGAATTTTGCAGCCTCGCTCAGGTGATAGACATATTCTTTCTGTTTCAATGTCAATTTTTCCCACCCTGGAATCTGATACCGCATGATCTTGATATCAGCAAACTCATCCACGAGGTACTTGAAATCGCCTTTCTTCTTGTTATTGCAGTCCGCGCAGGACGCCACAGCAGCAACTGATGCCAATGTCAACAACATTTTTCCTATATTTTTCATAACTATCAAATATTTCGATGGTCAATCCTTGCAAAAATAAGCTTTTAGCATTACATTTGCAATCCATTTCGTTCGGAGAGGAGCGAATTGCCACTTTAGCTCAGTTGGTAGAGCAGCGCATTCGTAATGCGCAGGTCGAGGGTTCGAACCCCTTGAGTGGCTCCAAAAAAAATCAGACGGAAGTTTTTCCGCCTGATTTTTTTTGTTATGTATGTGTAAAAAAAACAAGTCTGTTAAGATTTGTGGAGGATTTTCGAGGATAGATTTCTTATATTACCCCTGAGCCGATCATTTCATCCCTGTCATACCACACGGCGAACTGCCCCGGCGTGATGCCCCTCTGCGGTGTTTCGAAGAGAATGAACAGACCAGACGGCCTCTTGACCAGCAACGCATCCTGCAACGGCTGGCGATAACGGATACGCACTCTGTACCGGCGTATTTCTCCATCCTTCATCCGCAAGTCCTCCCGGATCCAATGGATCTCTTCAGGCGCGACCATCAGGCAACTGCGCGAAAGGCCCTTGTGCCGGTGTCCCTCCCCTACATATATTATATTGTTTTCAATGTCAGTGGAAATCACGAAAAGCGAGTCTTTATGGCCTCCGATGTTCAGGCCCTTGCGCTGACCGATGGTATAGAACTGGGCTCCCTCGTGACGGCCTACTACAGCACCGTAAGGATTTGATTTATAACGGGTTTTCTTGACATGACGCTTACCGGAGCGGTATGTCTCAGTCTCAAATTTTATCGACTCATACGTAACCGGACGGGACAGGCGCAGAAGGTCCTCATCTGACAATGCACCGATACTGTCATAAGAATAGACAGACTCCGCATGGCAGCCTCCCTCATAATCCCCGGCCTGAGAATGTGCAGCCTTGTCATCTGATATATAATCAGTTATCATCTCCGCATCACCCGCCAAGCGGTTCTTCAGGATGGAAGACATAGTATCTCTGAGGAAACAGTACTGCGGAGAATCTTCATAGAAGGCGTCATACACTTCGACCACGTCACCTTCCACAGACTTGAGCTTCTGCTGGAGAAATACCGGAAGGTCCACTTTTCCCACGAAGCAGATACCCTGGGAGTCCTTTTTCTCTGCTGAAGGCAAATCCGCTTCCGCAGCCAGTCGTCGCACTTCCGGCTTGCAGATGTCACCTATAGGGAACAATGCCTTGGAAAGCTGGTCTTCAGTAAGCTGACACAGGAAATAGCTCTGGTCCTTGTTCGGATCCGAACCAGCCAGGATGCGCCACACAGGCTTGCCGCCATTGACAATCTGGTTCCCTTCAGCGTCGAGCGCAGGTTCCTTACGGCAATAATGCCCGGTGGCCACCATATCCGCGCCCATTTTCTGAGCGGCCTTCAGGAAAGCGTCGAACTTTATCTCCCTGTTGCAGAGCACGTCCGGGTTCGGCGTTCTTCCCTTGGAGTATTCATCGAACATATAGTCCACCACACGCTGACGGTATTCATTGCTCAAGTCAATGAAATAGAACGGAATACCTATTTTCCTCGCGACCATTTCGGCCACGAACTTGTCTTCTTCCCATTCGCAGTCACCGTGCAATGTCCCTTCCGTGTCGTGCCAGTTCTGCATGAACATCGCAAAAACATCATAACCCTGCTGTTTGAGCAACAGAGCGGCCACACTGGAGTCCACGCCTCCGGATAATCCTACACAAACTTTCATATTTTTTTACTCTTTTGGAGCTAAAGAAACAGGTCAATAGCGCCTTGACAGCCGCAAAGATACCTAAATCAGAGAAAAATTACTATATTTGAAACGTTTGGCAGTCATTGATTCGGAACATTGTCCGATACTAGCCGCAAATTACAACACATTATGACAAACAAGAAAATAGAAATAGACTATCAGGAATTCGGTTCCGTACAGGAACTTGAACCGCAGGACAGAGAGCTTTGCGAAGCCGCCGAAAAGGCATTGGCAGGCTCATATGCGCCATATTCCAACTTCAATGTCGGGGCAGCCGTGAGACTGTCCGACGGAAGCATTGTCACCGGAGCGAATCAGGAAAACTCGGCTTATCCGTCAGGACTTTGCGCGGAAAGGACGGCTATGTTTGCAGCTCATGCGAACCATCCGGACCTCCAGATGAGGAGCATTGCCATAACAGGGGCACAGAACGGCCTGCTGAACAGCGGCATCACTGCTCCATGCGGAGCCTGCCGCCAGGTCATGGCCGAATACCAGAAAGTCAGCGGCGGAAAGATGAGCGTCCTCTTCTACGGAAAAGACAAAATCCTGAAATTCAGTCAGGTAGATGACATTCTTCCTTTCATCTTCACCAACCTGGACTAAGAAAATAGCCAGATTGGCCTGTCAGACTTTGCAGATTTGACAAAAAGCAGTATATTTGCAGTGGGAAAGTCGTACACGACCAGCTCCCTCCAAACTCCCCCAGGGCCGGAAGGCAGCAAGGGTAGGAGGTCGTAGCGGTGCGATGTGCTAAGCTTTCCCTTTTTTCATTTATACACCTCCATGGAAAGAGACGACACGTTCAAGAGCACTATCACTCTCGCAGATGCAGCAAGGATAACCGGCCCCATATCATTCAACCTGATGATAAAGCCATGCGGTTCGCTCTGCAATCTTGACTGCAGATACTGTTACTATCTGGACAAGTCACGCCTCTACGGAGGACACGAGCCAGTGATGTCGGAGGAATTGCTGGAACTTGCGATACGCGATTATCTCTCCACCTGCGAAACCCCTGAAGTCACATTCAACTGGCACGGCGGCGAGCCGTTGATGGCAGGTCTGGATTTCTACCGGAAAGCCGTCGCTCTCGAGAAAAAATATGCTGACGGCAAGATCGTTCACAACACTCTCCAGACAAACGGCACACTCATAACCCCGGAATGGGCAGATTTTTTCACTGCGGAGAATTTCCTCATCGGACTCTCCATCGACGGCCCGGAGCACATACACGACACATATCGCAGCAGCAAGACCGGCGCCCCCTCCTTCCGGAAAGTAATCGCCGGCTTGAAGAACCTGCTCCGCTCGGGCGCTGAATTCAACACTCTGACTGCCGTTTCCAAAGCCTCGGAAGGACATGCCCTGGAGATCTACCAGTTCCTCAAATCGACAGGCAGCCGCTTCATGCAGTTTCTTCCCGTCGTCGAAAAGATAAAGTTTCAGGTCAATGCCAATGGACGTCAGATGAGGGACTTGCGTCCGTCAATGGTTCCTCCTGCCACCGACAGTGACGGCTTCGGACTATGGTCTGTGAGCGATATCGGCTACGGGAAATTCCTGTGCGAGATCTTCGACTGGTGGGTAAAGAACGATGTCGGCAGCTATTTCGTGGGAGCATTCGATGCCACATTGGCTTCATGGTGCGGTCTTTCACCAGGAACCTGCTCATTCTGTGAGACTTGCGGAGGAAATCTCGTAGTGGAACACAATGGAGACGTATATGTCTGCGATCATTTCGTCTATCCGGAATACCGCTTGGGCAACATCGCCACGTCATCATTGAAAGACCTTGCAGGGTCACAGCCGTCCGTAGCCTTCGGCATTGACAAGCGCAATTCTCTTCCTGCCCAATGCAGACGCTGCGAATGGGTCCGGCTCTGTCATGGAGAATGCCCCAAACATCGCCTGTCCACCACAAAATCCGGAGAGGCAGGGCTGAATTCGCTATGCGCAGGGCTCAGGATGTACTATGAGCACACGGCCCCATATATGAAAAAGATGCGCAGCCTTTTAGAAGCTGGAAAGCCGGCCGCAGACATTATGGACGGAGCATTATAACCCGCTCTCTTCCACGTATTTGCCCTTCTTGCGCCAATGCACGAAACCATAGGCTGCAGAAAGCGTATAGAACAGATACAGGGCAGCCATCCAGTAGAGGCCCTGGCAGCCGCACATCACGACATACATCAGGTCAGCCACTATCCACAGCAGCCATTGTTCTTTGTAAGAGCGTATCAGCCACCAGGTCGCAATCAGGCTCAGGACCGTAATAGCGGCATCGAGGGACGACATCGGATCGCCGAGAGCCCTAAGAACACAAATCAATGCCACCGTGCCGACTGCCTGCAGCAATACGCTGACAGCCAACACTTTCAATGATATTTTACGCAAATGTATCTGCTGCGCGCCACCGGCAATGGAATCCGAATCCCGGCGCCAGCTGATGAAGCCCCAGACCGCGGTAACCACGTAATATACGTTCAATGCCGATGACGCATAAAGTCCCTGACGGCAGAACAGCACCACAGAGGCGATTCCTGTCAATATCTGCACGCCCCACATATAATTGCTCTGTCTGATTTCGAGAATAATGAAAAGTATTCCTGTTATCAGAGTGAATATTTCTATAGCATTGTCCATAATTCCGCCTGTTTGGGAGTACAAATGTACGTAAAAATGAGTTATCTTTGTCAGGATACGAAACAATGATTGATATGAAAGACGCGATAACCGAAAAGGGAAAATGGAAAGTTCTCAAGAGCGAATATCTGTTCCGACGTCCGTGGCTGACAGTCAGAAAGGACTGCGTGGAGCTCCCTGACGGAAGGCAAAACCCTGAGTTCTACGTACTTGAATATCCCGATTGGGTCAATGTAATCGCATTGACCGATGACGGCAAATTCATTTTCGAAAGGCAGTACCGCCACGGCCTCGGCAAGACCTGCTATGAGATTCCTGCCGGCGTGATCGAACCGGGCGAAAGCCCCATGGAGGCTGCAAAACGCGAACTGATGGAGGAAACCGGCTATGGCGAAGGTGAGTGGTCCGAGTTCATGACCATCTCCGCAAATCCCAGCACCACCGACAACCTTTCGCATTGTTTCCTGGCAAAAGGCGTCAAGAAAACAGGCTCACAGCACCTTGACAGCACAGAAGACCTCGAAGTCGTGCTCCTGAACGAAGCCGACGTCCGAGATCTCCTCATCAATGACCAGCTCAAGCAGGCCCTCATGGCCGCTCCCCTCTGGAAATACTTTTATCTGCAGAAATAGTCCGCCGGACAACAGTATAACAGTATATACATCCGACTGACAACAGCATATATTAAAAAGGCATTGGAACAGATGGGGCGGAGCGCACTCCTTTTGGAGCGTAGCCACTCTGTTCCAATGCCGATTCAATAAGAAAATATTTGTCCGGAATGTCTCGACTACTTATAAAGGAAGGCGAAGTGGCCGGGGATGTCGCCGGTGCGGACAGACCATTTGAGTTTGCCGGCATTGGTATAGCAGAAGAGCTTGCCGCTGGAGGTGTAGTCCGGTGAATCAGCTATGTAGATGTCGCCATTGGACGGATTTACTGATATCGCGTACGGAACCTTTACAGAACTGTCGGAACCGTCTGTGATAATCTTGTCAGATGACACCGCACCCGTATTCACATTGACCTTGGCATATGAATAGGTAGCCTTATAGTTCGCATCATATGCAGTACCGATAAGATACAGCTCACCCTTGTAATAAGCCATAGAAGAAGCCGGAAAATCAATCGACGATGCAAGAGCATATTTGCCGTCCTTCGCTTTCAGGCAACTGAGCTTGCCGCCGAAAGAAGACACCCAGAGATTGCCGTTCTCATCCTCCAGCATTTTCTGCAGATTCGGAACCACCTCAATAGTGTAATCCACAGACATTGACGCCAGATCCACGACAGAAACCGTATTGTCATATCCAGCATGTAAGCCGCCGGAATTGGCCACATAAGCCTTTCCGCCCTTGATTACAAGCTGTTCAGGCTGGTATCCCACAAACACCTCCCCGGTAATCTTGTAAGTATTCAGGTCAATGCGATAGACAGCGCCCTTCTGGTCAGGCGTCTCCAAAGGCTTCAATGCAACATAAGAAGTCACATAGGCACAGTCCCCGTCAAAAGCGATAGAGCGGCAGTTAGGAATATCCACCTTGGCAATGCGCTTCACCGAATTGGCTCCGAGAATTTCCACTTTATGGGAATTGTTCACCACGACGAACAGCTTGCCGTCATAGACCTGCACATCATTTCCTGCATCACCAAGACCCTTCACGACATCCGGATTGTAGTCAGTATAGATATCCCGGATATAAGACGAAGTGCGGAAATTAAAAAAGTCCAGCTGAGCCTTGTTGCTGCCAAAGTTGCCTTCATTGAGCACATAAAGTCCCACAGGATTCGCTCCTGGTTCCGCCGGAGTATCCACGATTTCATAATCAGACGGTGTAATGTCAGTTCCGGGATAAACCGGGACCTCGTCCTTGCGGCAGGCAGTAGCGGCCGCAATAGCAAAAGTCAGCACCAATGCCGCCTTGCCAAAAAAGTCAAATTTAGTCTTCATACGTATAAATAAGTTTAAAACAATTCATAACCAACTGTCAGTCTGAAGTTTATCCCAGGCATGGGATAATTCAGCACAACCTCGTAATCCTGATTGAACACATTGTTCACTTCCGCAGTGATTTTCAGGACATTGGCCTTCAGCTTCATCTTCTTCTGCAGCGACAGGTCACTCGTGTACCACGGCTGGAGATAGTTCTTCCGGGTATTTTCCTTGTGGCTGTACCGCCCTCCCGTGTACAGGAAACTGTAGTTCAGACTCCACCCCGAGTACTCCGCGGACAAAACCGCAGAACCGCTGTGCTCAGGAGCGTACGGAATCTGATTCCTATAGTAGAACGTGGTCTTGTCCGTAATGTCTATCGCCTTCTGGAACGTGTACTGCAGCCTTGCGGACAATCTTAGTTTGGATATATCTACGGCCACGTCAGCGGACACATCCACTCCACGGATATCCACCTTTCCGAGATTCAGCATTGTCCAGCGGAACTGCTGCCCGTTGGGATAAGCTATTATCTTGTCCTTCACCATATTCCAATATGCATCGGCAGACAGGTGAACGGTGCAGAAAGAGAACTGGTCTGAATACTCGGTCCCCAGATCCGTCTGGACTGTGCTCTCAGGCTTGAGCAGTGCATTTGCAGAATTCGTATAATAGAGGTCATTGAACGTCGGCATCCGGAATGAGCGTTTGGAGAACACCCTTATATACAACTCCCTGCTCCTCAAGAGCTTATATGACGCATAGAATGCCGGGGACAGTTCCGAACGCTTGTCATTGACATTATCAAATTCCCTGGACCTGTCGCTGACGAACTGGCCGAATGCGCTTCCCTGCATCTTCAGACGTCCGAAGTCGAACGAGGCGGCGAGCGAGACCATATTGGTCAGCCTGTAGGGGCGGGGAAAAACCGCATTTCCTGACATGTAATTCGCGACATCCAAGCTGTTCCACTGGAAATCATAGGACAATGAAACATCCATCCGGCTGAACGCCTGCCACATATTCGCAGTCGAGAAATACAGTTCATTCTGGCGATATGTGTTGGTGACATGCAATGAACGGCTGTCCTTGTCTTCGTAGAAAGTGTAGTCGTAGGCATATCTGGCATTGAACATTGACCTGAATTTCCGGCTCCAGACATTCACCGCCCTGCCCTGCACGAAGAAATTGTCATCACGCATACGCTCTCCGTTACGGAAGACATTGCTCACGATGGCACCTGGCACTCCCCTGTCCGAATGGTAGTTATAGGCACGGACAGACCAGTTGCCGGTCTTGGTCTTGCCATAGAGGGCCGCTTCAGAGCGGACAGAAAAGATGTCCCCGTTGTGCCTGACAGCCGTAGTATCATAAGATAGGCGGCCGAGCTGGTCATATCCGCGGCACCTGAATCGATAATGCCCGGAAGCATTGGTCAGACCGGACGAAACGGTAAGCGAAATGTTGTCCGAAAGACGGAATGCGACTGACGCAGAGGGATTCAGCAGGCCGAAGGAGCCTGTTTTCAATGTAGCCTTTACATTGACCTTGCGCCCTTCTGAAAATACTGGACGGGCAGACTGGAGATAGATGGACGAGGATGCGCCAAAATCCTTGGCAGGCTGGAAAATATCACTTTTCTGGCCGTTGTATAGCGAGATTTCGCCTATTTCGTCGAGGGAAAAGCGGCCGAGGTCCACCTGACCGTTCTGCGCGTTGCCGATCTGGAGTCCGTCATAGAAAACAGCCGTATGGGCCGCGCCCAACGATCTGACATTCACGGTCTTGAGTCCCGCGACTCCACCATAGTCCTTCAGCTGGATACCGGAAAAATAGCGCAGCGCATCAGCTACCGACAGGCTGTTCAGCCTTTCCAGTTCGTCTCCTGTCAATGTCTGGGCGGGTATGGTCTCACGATATTTCGGCAAGGCCGGTGCTGCCACAATCACCGATTCCTTCAGGAGACGTACTGTATCTGCCTTTTCAGGCATGGATACGACAGGCTCCTGCGCCGCGGCTGTAATACAGAACGCGCACAAGGCTGAAAGACATGATGAGATTCTGTTCATCGGTGACCTGACTATTCTACAAAACATCACCGATTCCGCGCCAGAAAAGGCAGCAGACATACAGAGCAACATGCGGACCGCTCACACACTCCGCACCGATGCACCAGCCGCCCGTCCTCCGCAGGCGGAACCGATGTAATAATATGCAAAGAGGCATTCTGACTTGTCTTCCGGGAAGACTTACAGTAGCGGGAACTGCCACGGATTCACACCGTGTTTCCCTCCCACGGACAGGATTCCTGTCAATGGACCTGCGGCACTGCTGTCCGCAAGGCTTTGCATACAGACTGCGAATATAGTAAAAAAACAGGCAGGATTGAAGTCCCGCCATAAAAAAACGGATGGCTTAAGTCAACCGACTCGAGCCATCCGCTATAAGAAACGTCAATCAAGACTTATTTTGCAATCTCAGAGTACTTTTCGTACTTTGTCTGATTCTCGGCAGATTCCTCACGGAAACGGTAGAATGCATTCTTGAGGTAAGAAGCGATACCTGCCTTGATGTTGGCATCCTTGGTGATTTCGAAGGCTTTCTCGAACGGAGCGATACAAGACTTCAGACTTTCCTCGAATTCCTTTACCAGTGCCATATATTTGGCATCGTCGATTTCCTCCTGAGCCTTGGTCTGGAGCTCGATTGCCCTGTTGTAGAACATTGTGCCTTCGCCGATGAAGCCATATTCATATTCAGGATTGATCTTTGCGCACTCTTCGTAAGCGACTACAGCCTTGTCGATCTGACCGAGCTGTGCACGGATGTTACCCTCAACATAGAAGAGAGAAGCATTGTTCGGCTCGTTTGCCTTAGCCTTGTCGAGAAGGCCGAAGAGAGTCTCAGGATCCTCGTTGTTCTTCAGATAGTAGTTGATGAGACCGATGAGAATGCTCTGGCTCTGAGGAAATTTGCTGAAACCTTCCTCGAGGTATTTCTTGGTGTTCAATGTGTCCACCTCAGCGAGTCTTGCGAAAACCTCACCACCTTCGTAGTAGTAACCGAGGTCATAGCATCTCTTGAAGAATTTGAGTGCTCTCTCGTTGTCCTTGGCTGCCATTGCGGTGAAACCGGCATTGTAGATGACGCTTGTATCAATCTTTGAAAGCGGAGCAAGTGCCTCTACATCAGCAGCTTTCTCGAAGAGTTTGCTGGCTGTGGCAACATCGCCGAATGTGTATTTGTTGAAAGCCTCAGTAACATATTTCTGGCTGATGTTGTCAAATGCTGCAGCCACGTCCTTGTCTTTGGCATGCTTCTCATCGAGTTCATAAGCTTTCTGATATGCTTTGACAGCTCTTTCGAGTGCATCTTCATAAACCGGCTTGGTCACCTCGATGATGACGAGCTGGCCGTTCTGGTTGAAATAAAGATTCTTGTCAGCATACACGTCCTTGGTGTATTTCTCGTTATTGACAGTAACCTCCTCTGATGAAACCGGTTTCTCTGAACCCATCATGAGAGTAAGCTCTGTCTTGTTTGAACCAGGAAGGATGTTTCCTGTAGGAGCGTCATAGGCCTTTACATATTCCTGACCGAGCTTCAGCCAGGTAGCTGTCTTCACAGCCTTCTTGACATTCTGTGTTGCAGCTTCTGCAGCTTCTACAGACTTCTTGACGTCAGCAGCAGATTTTACTTGTGCATCAGCCACCTGAATAGCGGCGAACATCGCCAATGCGAGAAGAATTTTTTTCATATCTGATATTTTTTCAATGTTAGTATTCAACTATTCAGCAGATTCCGGTGCAGTCTCCGAAGCATTTCCCTCCCCGGTCTGTCCTTCATTCTGTTCCGGAACATCTTCCTCATCGCTCTTCGCAACTACTGACACGGAAGCGATGGAGTCATTGTCCCTGATGTTTATAAGTTTCACACCCTGGGTGTTACGTCCTGCAAGTTTGATATCGGAAACCGCCATCCTTATGATGAGCGCGCTCTGAGTAATGATCAGCAGGTCATTCTCTTCCGTCACATTCTTCAGAGCCACCAGTTTGCCTGTCTTGTCGGTGATGTTCATCGTGCGTACACCCTTGCTGCCACGGCTTGTCTTGCGGTACTCTTCGAAGTCCGTACGCTTTCCAAGACCTTTCTCGCCAATCACAAGAAGCGTATGCGCTGAAGCATCCTCAGCCTCAGGTTCATAGCATACCATACCGATAACATAGTCGTCCTCATCAAGATTGATGCCACGCACTCCGGTAGCTGTCCTGCCGAGAGGTCTCGCATCTGATTCATCGAATCTTACGCATCGTCCGTTACGACTGGCGATAAGCACTTCCGACTTGCCGTCGGTGAGGATTGCCTCGAGCAACTCGTCTCCCTCGCGGATATTGACGGCATTGACACCTTTCTGGCGCGGTCTCGAGTAAGCTTCGAGAGAGGTCTTCTTGATGATGCCCTCCTTGGTCGCGAGAATGATATAGTGATTGTTGATATACTCCTCGTCCGTCAATGTCGGTACATTGATGATGGCCTTGATCTTGTCATCCGGAATGCTGAGAACGTTCTGGATGGCGCGGCCCTTGGATGAACGGGAGCCCTCAGGAACTTCGTAAACCTTCAGCCAGAAGCATCTGCCCTGCTCAGTGAAGAAGAGCATCGTGCTGTGCATATTGGCCACGTACAGGTGTTCGATGAAATCCTCATCCCTTGTAGCGCTGCCCTTCATGCCTACGCCTCCACGGTTCTGGGTCTTGTACTCTGCAAGCGGAGTCCTCTTTATATATCCGAAGTGGGAAATCGTAATCACCTCATCATCATCGGCATAGAAGTCCTCAGGATTGAACTCCTCCGCGTTAGGTACGATTTCAGACCTTCTCTTGTCGCCGTATTTGGCTTTGAGTTCCTGGGTTTCGCTCTTGATGATGTCCATCTGCATTGCAGGATTTGCAAGTACGTCATTGCACCATGCAATGAATTTCTCCAGTTCGTCGTACTCTGCCTGGAGTTTCTCTCTTTCGAGTCCGGTGAGCTGACGGAGCTTCATCTCCACGATGGCTGTCGCCTGTGCATCGGAGAATGCAAATGTACTGATCAATGTAGATTTGGCCTCATCGACAGTCTTGGAAGCCCTGATGATTCTGATGATCTCGTCGATAACGTCGATGGCCTTGATGAGACCTTCGAGGATATGGGCTCTCTTCTGGGCTTTTTCCAGGTCGAACTTGGTCCTTCTGACTACGACTTCATGCCTGAAGTCCACGAACACCTTTATTATGTCCTTGAGGCTCAATGTCCTTGGACGGCCCTTGACGAGTGCCACATTGTTTATGGCGAAACTTGACTGGAGAGGAGTGTATTTGAACAGCGTGTTCAGGACGACATTGGAATTGGCGCCCTGTTTCACTCTGAAAATCACTCTCACGCCTTCGCGGGAAGTCTCGTCATTCATATAGGTAATGCCCTCGATCTTCTTGTCATCGACCATCTGGCCGATTCTCTCGAGCATCTCCTTCTTGTTTACCATGTACGGAATCTCGGTGACGACGATGGTCTCACGGCCGTTGTTGTCCACTTCAATCTCCGTCTTTGCGCGCATGACCACTCTTCCTCGGCCTGTCTCATAAGCCTCCCTGATGCCCTGGATGCCCTGGATGATACCTCCGGTAGGGAAATCAGGCCCCTTGATGTAGTGCATCAGGCCGTCAGTGTCAATGTCAGGATTGTCAATGTATGCGCAGATGGCATCGCAGCACTCGCCCAAGTTATGTGGGGCCATGTTGGTAGCCATACCTACCGCAATACCTGCGGAACCGTTCAGAAGCAGAAGCGGCGCCTTGGTAGGCAGAACCGTAGGCTCCAGAATCGTATCATCGAAGTTCAGCTGGAAATCGACCGTGTCCTTCTCCATATCGCCGAGGACATCGTTCGCCAATTTTTCGAGTTTCGCCTCGGTATATCGCATTGCAGCGACAGGGTCGCCGTCCATTGAACCGAAGTTACCCTGACCGAATACAAGCGGGTATCTCTGGTTCCAGTCCTGGGCCAAACGGGCCATGGCGTCATAGACACTTGAGTCTCCGTGCGGATGGAACTTACCGAGCACCTCACCGACGATTCTCGCAGATTTCTTGGTCTGTCCCGAGTAGTCCAGTCCCAGTCCTTCCATTCCGAACAGCACACGGCGCTGCACAGGTTTCAGTCCGTCTCTCGCGTCAGGAAGCGCTCTGGAAACAATTACCGACATTGAATAGTCAATGTAGGCCGACCTCATCTCCTCATCAATGTTCACCTCTTCGATGATGCCCTTCATTCCTGTTCCCTCTTCCTGCGGTTCAACAGAATTCTTATTCTCCTCCATATTATCCATTTTTCTACAAAAATTTCTTACTTGTCAATGCTTCTTGAACATAATGCCACGCTCTCCGCATTGTACTCTATAAAACGTACAAAATTACAAAATTTTTATCACCGAAACAAACTTGAATTTATACTAACACCCCTTTAGGGCCATTTTTTTGGTTTATCAGCATAAAGGATATATTTTTGCATAAGAAGTATTTTAGAAATGCAGATGGAAATAAAAATATCGGACGAACTGAACACCATTATCGGGTACGCCAGAGAGGAGGCTCTCCGGACCGGAAGTTACGGAATCGGCCCTGACCACCTTTTCCTGGGCATCATCCGGCATGCGGACAATGACGCCTGCAGGACATTGACAGGTCTGGGGGCAGATACGGACTCGATGAAAAAGTTCATTGACAGCCGCATATTCACCAATGAGCAGATTCCTTATTCGGAAATGGAGAACATCACGTTCTCCAGGGCATCGCAGAACATACTGAGCATCACCATACTTGAGTCCACAAAACTCAAGAGCAGGGAGGCCACGCCTCAGCATCTGCTTCTCGCATTGTGCAGGACCACAAGCTGTTACGGCTCGACCTACTTGAGGAATATCGGCATTGACTATGGCCGCATCCTTACCTACATGTCGAAGAACGGTATGCTGGACAGACAGAGCGAGACCAGTGACGACGGCGATGAGGTCAATGATGCTGAGCAGGCCCCGAAGAAGGAGCCTGTAAACGACATCTGTGAATTCGGCATTGACCTGACGAAAGCAGCGGCCGAAGGCAAGCTGGATCCTGTGGTGGGGCGCGACCGGGAGATTTCGAGGCTGATCGAGATTCTCGGCAGGAGGAAGAAGAACAATCCTATGCTCATCGGCGAGCCCGGCGTCGGGAAGTCCGCGATTGTGGAAGGCATTGCCCTGAGGATTGCAGAAGGCTCTATATCAAGCGTTTTGGCGAAAAAGCGGATCATTTCATTGGATATCGCGTCCGTGGTGGCGGGAACCAAATACCGCGGCGATTTCGAGCAGCGTGTGAAGTCCATCATCAAGGCGGCAAGCAGCGACCCGGACATTATCCTGTTCATCGACGAGTTCCATACGATTGTCGGTGCAGGAGGCGGTCAGGGCAGTCTTGATGCGGCCAATATGCTCAAGCCTGCGCTTGCAAGGGGTGAAATCCAATGTATCGGTGCCACGACCATGGACGAGTTCACCAAAATCGTGGAGAAGGACGGGGCGCTCGACAGGCGTTTTCAGAAAATCGTCGTGGAGTCTACTGACCTGAAAGAGTCGGTGTCCATTCTCCAACATTTGAAGCCGAACTATGAGGAATACCACGGAATCCGCTACACCGATGAGGCGATTGAGGCTTGTGTGAGGCTGACTGACAGATATATTCCGGACCAGCAGCTGCCGGACAAGGCTATCGATGCGATGGATGAGGCCGGGTCAATGATAAGGCTGCGCTGCGGTTCCGCGAAGAAGTCCGCCAAGAGAAGCGAAGGAATTGTCAATGAGGAGGATATAGCTACTGTGGTGTCCAAGATGACCGGGATTCCTGTAAATAAGGTGGCCGAATCGGAGGGGCACAGGATATTGAAAATGAAGGAACGGCTGAAGAGCCGGATCATCGGACAGGATGAAGCTATCGGTACGGTTGTAGGCGCCATCCAGCGTAACCGTGCAGGTCTTAAGGATCCTGACAGGCCTATCGGTTCGTTCCTCTTCTTCGGCCCTACCGGTGTGGGAAAGACGGAGCTTGCCAAGTGCATCGCAGAGTATCTTTTTGATTCTCAGGATAATATGGTGAGAATCGACATGAGTGAATATATGGAGAAGTTCACCGTATCCAGACTGATCGGCGCGCCTCCGGGCTATGTGGGCTATGAGGAAGGCGGACAGCTGAGCGAAAAGGTGCGCAGAAAGCCTTATTGCGTGGTGCTGCTGGATGAAATCGAGAAAGCGCACCCGGACATATTCAATCTGCTGCTGCAGGTGCTCGATGACGGCCGCCTGACAGACAGTGAGGGAAGGACTGTAAGTTTCAAGAATACCATAGTGATAATGACTTCCAATGTCGGCAGCCGTGACATCCAGGAATATGGCAAGGGCGTGGGATTCAGCACGATAGGACGGAATGTTTCCGTAAACAGGCAGCTGGTATTGGAGAAGGCCGTGAAGAAGGCGTTCCCGCCGGAGTTTCTCAACCGCGTGGACGAGAAGATTTTCTTCCGCGAGCTGGAGAAGGAGGACATCTTCAGGATTATCGACATTGAACTGAATGATTTGAAGAAGAGGGCCGAAGAGGCGGGCTACCGGATCAATGTCACTCCTTCTGCCAAGAAGTTCATTGCCGAAGAGGGTTTCGATCCGAATTATGGAGCGCGTCCGCTAAAACGTGCCGTGGTGAAATATATCGAAGACCCGGTTTCCGAATTCATTATCGCGGACAGGGCGCTTGGCGTCAAGAAAAATGGACTGACTGGCATCAGAGTAAGTCTCAATGCGAAAAAAGACGGGACTGCGGCTGAACGCCAGCCTAACAAAAAGTAGAATTATGACAAAACTTGTTATTTTCGATCTGGACGGGACTTTGCTGGACACCGTAGAGGACCTCGGCAATGCCACAAACTTCGCGCTGAAGGAGTGCGGTTTCGCGGAAAGGCCTGTCAATGACTATTATACGCTCTGTGGCAGAGGCATCTACAATCTGTTCAGGGGCGCGGTGCCGCAGGGGCAGGACAATGAGGAGAATATCCGGAAGATGGCTTCATATTTTCTCTCGTACTACGACGCGCACATGTGCGACTGCACGAAGCCATACCCTGGCATTGTCGAGATGCTGAAGAAGATTACGGAGGCAGGAGTCATCCCGGCATTGGCCTCGAACAAATATCAGGAGGGCGCGGAGAAGCTTATCCGTCACTTTTTCAGCGAGTTCCGGTTTGTCAAGGTGCTGGGCCAGAGAGAGGGACAGCCGATAAAACCGGACCCGGCAATCGTGCATCAGATAATGGCGGAGGTTCCCGGCATCGGGCTCGACCAGGTGGTATATGTCGGTGATTCTGATGTGGATATGCAGACCGGGGCCAATGCTGCCGTGCGTACTGTGGGTGTCACTTGGGGTTTCCGCTCGAGAGAGGAACTGGAAAACGGGCATCCGTGGAAAATCGCGTCGTCTGCGGAAGAGCTGGCCGATTACATTCTGGAATAAGCCGATTGCGTTCTGCAATAAGCGGATTACGTTCTGCAACAACTGGCTCAGCGGATTTTTGGATAACGGGCTTTTTTTGTAAATTAGCAGATTATAGCGCCGCCGAGGGGCGGTTATTGTTCAACTATTAAAACGATAAAGATATGAGAATACCAGAATCAGAACTTATAATCAATGATGACGGTTCAGTGTTTCACATTCATCTGAAACCTGAAGAGCTTGCCGACAAGGTGATTCTTGTAGGCGACCCTGGCCGTGTGGATATGGTCGGTGAATTCCTCGAGGAGAAGGAGTTCAGGCACGAGTCCAGAGAGTTTGTTTCCATCACAGGAAAATATCACGGGGATCGCATCACAGTGCTGTCCACCGGTATCGGAACTGACAATATCGACATTGTCCTGACGGAACTTGACGCATTGGCAAATGTTGATTTCAAGACCCGTGAGGTAAAGCCTGAGCACAGGACGCTTACTCTGCTGCGAATCGGCACAAGCGGCGCCATTCAGCCTGACATTCCTATCGGCTCATTCATATTCTCCGAGATATCAGTCGGTTGCGACGGTCTGCTGAACTGGTACGCCAACAGGGACAAGATCAATATTTCTGAAATGGAGGATGCGTTCAAGGTGCACACTCACTGGAACAGCTATCTCGGTTCTCCATATTTCGTTAAGGCCGGCGACAAGCTTATCGAGGCATTCAAGGACTGCACTGTCAGAGGCGTAACTATCTCAGCTCAAGGTTTCTACGGCCCTCAGGGAAGAGTGGTGAGACTGCCATTGGCAATGCCTGACATGCTCGACACTTTCGAGTCGTTCAGATTCGGCGATTACCGCATCACGAACTTCGAGATGGAGAGTTCTGCCGTAGCAGGTCTTGCCGCACATCTTGGTCATCAGGCCGGCACTGTCTGCTGCGCCATCGCCAACAGATACCTCAAGAACAGCAATCCTGACTACAAGCCACAGGTAAGAAAGCTGGTTGAGCTCGCCTTAGGCAAGATGGCCGCCATCAAATAGCCCGCACGCCTGTTGTGCGAGCTGCTTGGAGGTGCGCGTGAACGATCGGGACGTGCTTAACGTGTCAGAGCGCGCTGGACGTGCAGAGTGTGCTGGACGTGTCAGGGCGTGGGAGGCTTCTGGGTGTGCATGGACATTCTACGGGCGTGTCAGAGCGTGGGAGGCTTCGGAGTGCGCATGAACATGTCTATGGGCGCGCTGGGGCACAGTGAACTTATCGGAGCACGGAACGGATATCGCAACATGAAGCTCTTCGGACAAAACAAGAGCAGGACGATACATTTTTTGTCTAGTCCTGAAAAAAGTTTACCGATATTGAACAATAAGTAGTTAGGACACGGATGTCCTGATATCGGTTTACGTTGATGTTACAAAGATACAACATTATGCTGATTCTTATAGCGATACCGCCGTTATGCAACGGCTCGGCGCGTCGTCTATAATGCTGCCGGCCGCTTGTTGTCTTATCCGCCAGTAGTTTTTCCAACGCTTATTGAGTTGTTGGGATGTTGCCCTCGCCGCTGCAGGAGTCATATTTCCTATGCTTTCATGCGGCCGCTCGTTGTTGTAGAGATAGATCACCCTGTCAACTACGTTCCGCGCCATAGCTTGCGATGTCAGCGTTATATGGTACAACCACTCCGTCTTTAAGATGCCGTTTACCCGCTCTGCGATTGCGTTTTCGTAGGGGTCGCCTTTGTCTGTCATGCTGATGAGGATGCCATGTTGTTGGAGCTTGTTCACGTATTCCTGACAACAGTACTGGCTCCCCCTGTCGGAATGATGGATAAGTCCTTTCAATGTTCCCACAGGGTATTTGGCGAGAGCCATTCCCAGGGCCTTCAAAGGACCTGTCGTGTCTAAGGTGTCATGAAGAGCGTAACCAACGACTTCGTGTGTATATGCGTCAGTGATGAGCGACAGATACATGAACGCCCTCTTTACTCCTTGCACTATTTCAATGTAGGTTATGTCACTGACCCACACCTCGTCAGGATGGGATGGAACAATATCCCTGATAAGGTTTGACCATTTCTTCATCCAATGTCTTGAGTAGGTCGTGATGACTCGATAATGT
>OHMI01000097.1_pt1 | contig 46153 bp, 28 predicted proteins | sample 1569271 | NCBI WGS metagenome assembly OHMI01 (sample SAMEA3879529, study PRJEB24766) | human gut metagenome | biome: human-associated habitat; feature: feces | place: USA | collected 1985/1987
ATATGATATTTTATCATGTAAAAAATCCTTAAGCTTCAATATAATAACCCTGTCCTCTCTTTGTGCTTATCACATCGCCGTACCCTAATTCTGCCAGTTTATGACGCACTCTCGTTATATTAACGGTTAAAGTATTATCGTCAACAAACTCACAGTCATCCCAAAGGTAATTCATAATATCGTCCCTTGATACAATTTTCCCACTGTTTCTGAACATATAATTAAGAATCCTGCATTCATTTTTTGAAAGCTCTATTTCATTGCCATTCCCCGATATAGAATACCTTGAAAGATTAAGAGTGATGTCCCTGTATCTTATAACATTCTCATCTCCTCCGTTTCTCCTTAAAACAGCCTCAATATGCAAAAGAAGAAGTGCCGGATTATACGGTTTTGAAACAAAATCGTCCGCCCCGTAAGTCATACATATAAGCTCATCCATTTCCGTATCTTTGCTTGTAACAATGATGACCGGGGTATTTTTTTCTTTACGATACATGCGGAGTAACGTCTGCCCGTCAATCCCCGGAAGATTCAAATCCAGAAGAATAAGCTCCGTATCCGTCTTTAACATCTCATCAAGCGTATCATTAAAATCCGTTATTACACTTACCTCGTAACCGTTTCCTATGAGAAAATAGGAAAGCTCACCTCTTAATGTCTCATCATCTTCTACAATTAAAATTCTGCTCATTATTATCCTCGTTTAAATTTATTATGTTAATTCTACCACCGGTATGTTAAACTGACAACAGAGGTGTTAATTTATGAAACAAAATTTTAAATTTAAGATAATGTTTGACGGAACAAGATATTTCGGCTGGGAGCATCAGCCAAATACCGATTTAACCATTCAGGGCAAAATAGAAACCGTCCTCCAGAGAATGGTCTCTTCCGAAAAAGTACCGGAAGTCATAGGCTGCGGACGTACGGATGCAGGTGTTCATGCAAAAGCCATGATTGCCAATGCTTTCCTTGAGACCGATATGTCAACCGATGCAATCCGTGATTATATGAACAGGTATCTTCCCGACGATATATGCGTTCTTGAAGTAAAAGAAGCTGCCGAAAGATTCCACAGCCGTTACAAAGCTGTAGGCAAGACCTATTGTTACACCTGTTATACAGGTCCTCTAAAGCCTGTATTTGACAGAAAATATGTCTACTACATTGAAGAAACCCCGGATATCGGAAAAATGGAAGAAGCTGCAAAACTTCTTATAGGAATACATGATTATGCAAGTTTCTGCAGTAATCCAAAGATGAAAAAATCAACCGTAAGAGAAGTTGATTCAATACAGATAATAAAAAAAGGACAATACATACGTTTTACCTACCACGGAACCGGTTTTCTCCAACATATGGTAAGAATACTTACCGGTACACTTCTTGAGGTAGGTCTTGGTAAACGTGATGTATCATCCATTCCTGAACTGTTTGAGGCAAAAGACAGGTCTCTTGCCGGATTCACAGCTCCGGCATCAGGGCTTTGCATGATGCAGGTTGATTATAATTAGTTCTTGTGATATCTTCTCTCATCCTGTTCATACTTAGGTTCACAGGTAAGATTAATTCCTAATTTCCGGAATATCTGCTCATCCACGGATGAAAGGATGACTGAAGAGTGAGCCTGCGCGCCCTTTAATTCTGATAATTTATCAAGGGTTCTTGCCGCTTCATCACTTCTTGCCGCTGTTGTAGAAAGGGCTATAAGTATCTCATCCGAATGAAGTCTTGGATTGCGGCTTCCAAGATATCCTGTCTTTAATTTCTGTATAGGTTCTATTGCTTCAGGTGCAATCAGTTTAACTTCATGTTCAATTCCTGCCAGTACTTTAATAGAATTAATAAGTGCCGATGCTGATGCTCCAAGAAGCTCACTTGTCTTGCCGGTAACAATTCTTCCGTCATTAAGTTCTATCGCCATTGCAGGTCCGCCTGTCTCTTCTTCCCTGTCAAGAGCCGCTTTTACAACTTTTCTCTTATCAACGCTGATTCCCGCCTGTTTCATAAGAAGTTCAAGCTTAAATTTATCATCTTTTGTATGTCCGAACTGTTTAATGTCCTTAAGGCACTTGTAATATCTTCTGATTATCTCCTGTTCAGATGCCTCTTTGCAGGCTTCGTCATCAAAAATACAGTTGCCCGCCATATTAACACCCATATCTGTAGGTGATTTATAAGGGCTTGTTCCAAAAATCAACTCAAACATGGCATTAACTACAGGGAATATCTCTATATCCCTGTTATAATTAACCGTGGTTTCTCCGTATGCTTCAAGGTGAAACGGATCAATCATATTAACATCATTAAGGTCTGCTGTTGCTGCTTCATAAGCAAGGTTAACCGGATGTTTTAAAGGGAGATTCCAGATTGGAAATGTCTCAAACTTAGCATATCCTGCATCCACACCTCTCTTATGTTCATGATAAAGCTGTGAAAGACATACTGCCATTTTACCGCTTCCCGGTCCCGGTGCCGTAATTACAACAAGCGGTTTTTCTGTCTCAATATAATCATTTTTGCCATATCCTTCATCACTTACTATTTTTTCAACATCACTTGGATATCCCGGTATCTTGTAATGTCTGTAGGATTTAATTCCTAATTTTGCAAGTTTTTCCTGAAAGAACTTAGCTGAAGGCTGGTCTGCAAACTTTGTAAGACATACACTTCCCACAAAAAGTCCTACTGACTGGAATGCATCAATAAGTCTTAATACATCATCATCATAGGTAATTCCGAAATCACCGCGGATTTTGTTATCTTCAATGTCTTCTGCGCTGATTACTATTACTATTTCGGCCTGCTCCTTCAGCTGAAGAAGCATCTGTAACTTTGAATCCGGTTCAAATCCCGGAAGAACTCTTGATGCATGATAATCATCAAAGAGCTTTCCTCCAAATTCCAGATATAATTTATTTCCAAACTGTGCAATCCGTTCCTTTATGTGTTCGGACTGTGTCCTAAGATATTTGTCATTATCGAATCCTTTTTTCACAACCGTTCCTCCAAATGTATATATTATTCCTTTCCGTTCCAACAATATGTACAAAGATGGTCAGGATCTATGCCTACAGACTCAAGCATATCATCAAGCCTGTGGAATCTTAATGATGTAAATTTAAGCTTTTCACAAATCTTATCTACCATCTTCTGATATTTTTCATTATCAGGGTCAGCATACTCCTGTAATGTCTCCATTGAGACTTCTCCACCCTCAAGTTCTTCAATAACTCTTCTTGCAATAAGTTCCATTTCTGACTTCGAGCGGGAGAAATTAAGATATTTACATCCAAAAAGAAGAGGTGGGCAGGCAGGTCTTATATGTACTTCTTTTGCACCGCTTTCGTAAAGGAATTCCGTAGTCTCTCTTAACTGTGTTCCTCTTACAATAGAATCATCTATAAGTAAAAGTTTCTTATCCTTAATAAGGTCATGCACAGGAATGAGCTTCATATGTGCAATTAAATCTCTCTTCGTCTGTATTGTAGGCATAAAAGAACGTGGCCATGTAGGTGTGTATTTGATAAACGGTCTTGAGAAAGGTATTCCTGACTCATTAGCATAACCTATTGCATGGGCTGTTCCTGAATCAGGTATTCCCGCAACAACGTCTACATCCACATTATCTCTTCTGGCAAGCAGCTTACCGCAGTTATATCTCATGCTTTCAACACTTACGCCTTCATAACTTGCTGAAGGATAACCGTAATATACCCAGAGGAAGGTACATACTTTATAGTTATTGCCGGGAGCAACAAGTGTCTTGCACTCATCGGCATTGAAAAATACTATCTCGCCCGGTCCCAGTTCCCTGTCAGCCGAATATCCAAGATTCAGATATGAAAAACTTTCAAAGCATGCACATCTGGCATCTTCTTTCCTGCCAAGGACAACAGGTGTTCTTCCGTACTTGTCCCTCGCAGCATATATTCCCATAGGAGTAAGTATAAGTAATGACAAAGAACCGTCGATTACATCAAGCGCATACTTAATACCATCTATAATATTATCTTTCTGGTTAATAAGTGCCGCTACAAGTTCCGTGGAATTAATCTCTCCGTTACTCATCTCAAAGAAATGCGTGGTTCCCTTAAGTATGTCTTCAACAAGCTGATCAGCATTGTTAATTTTGCTTACTGTCGTAATTGCAAAGCTTCCATGGTGTGATCTCACCAATATAGGCTGTGCCTCATAATCTGATATACATCCTATTCCCATATTACCGTTCAGTGTGTTAAGTTCCTTTTCAAACTTAGTCCTGAATGGTGAACCTTCTATATTATGTATGGATTTGCTGAAGCCGTTCTCTCCATACACTGCCATACCTGCACGCCTTGTTCCAAGGTGTGAATGGTAATCCGTTCCAAAAAATAAATCGAAAGTACAACTTTCCTTAGATGCTACGCCAAAAAAGCCGCCCATTGATGTTCCTCCTGAAGCAAATATTTTTTTAATCAAACATTCTTCATTATAACAAATGGGCGGTTAAAAATAAACAACTAATTTAGCTTTTCAAAATTAATACCTGAAATTTTCTCGAATTCCTCTATATTGCCGTCAGCCATACACATTATTTTTTCATTGGTATCTTTTTTAACAATATAGGTATTTTCTGCAACATTATCATTTATATGTTCTTTGCTCATAAGATTATATGGCGTTTCTATAAGAATACCGTATCCGTCAACATCGCCGATATCAAAAAGGTACTTATATATTCCGTCTTTTTCCGTAATCACGTACTTATCCATATTAAAGCTGTCCACAGCAAAACTTCCCGTTATGATGCTGTTTCCTATGTCCCCGGCGGTAAAATATCCAAGTCCCTTGTATATCTCCGAATTGCTGTCCTTCCAGCCGTAATAATCACCATAATAGTTCTCAACGTGTCTGTAATCCTCTGTTGTCCTGATAAGATAATCTGCCCTGCATTTCTTTGTATCAATGATAATTTCGTCTGATTCATATAAGGAATTTGCAAAACTTACTTTAACCGCAAGGTCATCAATAAGCTCCTCTTTTTCTTCATTATCCAGATTGCCGACGTAAATTATAAACCTTGCATCTGCAACGCTAAGTTTTCCTTTTCCAATCTCATCCTCCATAACTTCGTCCTGCCACACGATATTATCAGTATATTTTCCCGATTGGGATATAAGCTTTTTATGGACCTTAATACTTGAAAAAGAGCGGTTATCATAACTCATATCATAAGTCATATAAAGATAATCATTGGAATCGCCGGTAAAAATATCCTGCAATATTTCACTTGGCATATTTCTTTTTATATATTCAAGGTCATCCGCAATATAGGGACTTGCCATATAATTAAATGATATTTCATTGATGCGAAGTCTTGCCATTTTATTAACCTGCATCCATTTATATACATAAATTCCGCCAACTATCAGGGCTGCAAGAGCCGCTATTGCAGCAACAACACTTATAACAATCTTTTTTCTTATCCTGCCGTTAATCTTACGGAGTAATTTTTTACCTTCATTATTCTCGGTTACAACAATATCAGCTTCCATTTTTTTCTTATATTCCATACATTCTTTACAGATATGCAGATGCTCCTCTACCATTTTTGCGGTATCTTCCGAAACAGCATTATCAAGATATAATGGCAAAATATCCTGTATTACATTACAATTTGCTTCATTCATTTATTCTTCCTCCAGCTTTTCCCTGATTTTCAATTTTGCACGGTAAAAAGTTACCCTTGCCCAGCTTTCACTCTTTCCGAACATCTTTCCGATTTCTTTGAATTGCAGATTACCGAATACCCTCAGCCTGAATACTTCTTTGTAAGGTGCGTCCGTCTCATTAAGTATCTTTTGTATCTTTTCTACATTTTCATCATCAATCAGCTTCTGAAGCACATCTTCAGATTCATCTGCATTTTCACAAAGAATGTCTTCATTAAGGCTTATATGTTTCTTCCGGCACAGGGTAAAATATGTATTTCTGGCGATTGAAAACAGCCACGCAGTTATATTTCCTCTGTCATCATATTTTTTAACAGCCTTTAATGCCTTGAAAAAAGTTTCCTGCGTCACTTCCTCGGCAATGTCACAATTCTTCGACATTCCAAGAATATAGCAATATATATTGTGAAAATAACGACGGTATATCTCTTCAAAATCCACTTTCCGACCCTCTTTTCCTGTCCTTATACTTATTTAACTCCCATAATGCTTTAACGTTACAAATGGTATCAAATTTTTTTAAATTATAAAGAAAAATATAATCCGGATGCATAAAAAAGAGACGGCCTAAACCGTCTCAGAAATTACTTTGCTTTTTTCCTTGTTTCCTCAAAACTCATATTAACCAGCATTTTAACCATATCATCAGGTGCCGTTCCGTCAAGTGCTATGGTAATCCAGTTGGTCTTATTCATATGATATGCAGGATAAAATCCCGGTGTGTTCCATAAGCCGGATATCAGTACCGGTTCTGCTTTCACATTCACAATATCAATCATTTTTTCTGAATCTGTCCCAAGTCTGTTTTGGGGAATTTTCATTGCAATAGCAAACCATTTATTGTTATCCGCATGGCGGAACACTCCGTTTTCCCTGTCACGTTTCCATGGATAATCAGGTCTGACTTTGTATGTTTTATAAATATACTCTTCAAGTTCTTTCCGGGTCATAATACTTCTATCCTACAATTCCTTAAAATATGGACATATATTCTCGTATGTACCGTCTTTCATTCTGAATCCATGAGGAATCGTTCCAAGCTGCTTAAATCCGACTCGTTCATATAGGTGTCTTGCGTGGACGTTACTTTCCACCACGGCGTTAAACTGCAGTACCTTAAATCCAAGTTCTTTTGCCTGTAATAGACAGTCTGTTACCAGTTTTTCACCGATATGCAGACCACGGCATTTTGAATTTACGGCGTAACTGGCATTGCAGATATGTCCGCATCTTCCCACGTTATTAGGATGAAGAATATAAAGACCTACAACCTTGTCATTATCATCGACTGCTACTCCACAATAGCTTTGTGATTCAAAAAAAACTTTTCCTGTTACCTCATCAAGCGTATCTTCCTGCGGAAATGCTACTCCGTTCTCAACAACTTCATTCCATATTGTCACCATTGAATTTATGTCTTTATTATCGTATTTTCTGACTAACACTTCCCTTGTACCTCTTTATAACATCATATTAACAGCCACACCTGCTCCTCCGATGTCCACAGAGACTGATACAGGTTGTACGTTAACCACACCGGGACTTGAAGTGACAACAACATTACTGTCACCCTTTCCTTTTTCAAGACTTTCAAATAACGATTTTAAATAATCCGCGTCAGCTCTTACAATTTCACGCATTTCACTGTTACGATGTTTAGTTTTTAACTGCTTATGCTCTTCAGATGTCATTTCTTTGCCCGGGGGCATTATCGCTTCCGTCAATTCTTCCATTCCCATATCATCGTATTCAGAATTAATCTTTTGTTCCAGTTTATACATAAGCTTCGCTAACTCATCAATTGTAAGTTCTGCTTCATCATCCGCCGTTTCTGTTTCATCAGCAAAGTCCTCATCTAACTCTGTTTCCGGATTTTTACCGGCTTCGTATACTTTATCAAAATCTTCATTCTGGCATACCTTTATAAGTTCTTCCTCTTCAAGATGTCTGGCTTTTTTCTTTGCAACACGCTCCATTGCTTTTGCGTGCGCTATTGCTGCATCAATTTCTGTAGTATCGCCTTCGGTTTTTCTTTTTTCATTTTTTAGACGTAATGCCTCGCGTCTCGCCTGTCCTGCTACCTGCTTTGCAGCATAAGAAGTCTTACTTCTTATTATTTTTGCGGAAAGGCTTTTAAACCTGTATTTAAGTTTCTTTAACTTAAGAGCGGTGGCTTGTGCTTTTTGTCTCTGAATCCTTATCCGCTCACCATAACTCTGGGTGCTGTCAATCACAGAAACAGTCTGCGTCATGTCCGCACACCTGAAATCGGAATTCAGTTCCGTTTTGGAAAGCATCCTTAATTTAGTATTAAGTTCTTTATTACCCGTCAAATTTTTATTATGGGAGCCTGTTCTTTTTCCTGAATATGCCGAATCGGACCCCGTTTTTAAAAATGTACCCGAAACCGAAATCATTTCCATCACCTGCCTATTTTTTTAACAACTACTTTATCCTTTTTATCGGCAGTTTCTTAAGAATTGTTAATGCATATCGGTAAGCCGTATTTCTTTTTAATTAGGCATAATACCGGTGAACATTATCGTATTTATAACGCTGTACAATGTGTCTGTATATACTCTGACAGGGTGGTGTATATATCGTTATCACTCTTACCAAACCTACTTGTTCCGTAATATTTATCGTCGATTAAAATAAATCCATCTTCCCTGAATGTAACCGTTGCACCTTCAAACATCAGATTTATATAGACACTTGCACCACCCGGTGATATTCTGTTCACACTTGATTCTTTTTTCCGGTACAATTTTGTATTTCCAATAATTTCTTTAATCTTTTTATGTTGTTCGCTGTCCTTTTTCACGCTGTACATCTTAGTATCAATCTTTGGATATGCTTTTCCGTCTATGTAATTCAATCCTGTTGAATTGATAATAATCGTTACATCTGAATCTAAATCGATAGATTCAGAATCTTTGACAGGAAGTTTATAAATAGTAAATAAACCCGCTAAAACTAATACCGCAAGAATTATTATAATAATATGTTTTTTCTTCATACTATCCCTCCTTTTTATGTGAATATGTAATATGGCCTCGCAGCTTTAATTGTTATAATCCTGTCAAATATTTTACCATCCATATATATTTTTGTAAACCCGGTTTGCGTGAATGGTAAAAAAGCGAAAGATTTTGTACTTTTTTCGGGTGTTTTTATTGATTCGTTCCAAAATAATATACTTTTTTAGAATAAGTAAGTCCGATTTTATAATTGTATCTCTAAAAAAACATTGACATATCACCTTACATCAATATAATAAGTGGTAGTACCAAGTGGTGCTACCACTTATTATATTGACAGAATGGAGATTACCATGGCAAAACAAAGTGAAAATATGGAATACCAGAAAGCCATTAATCATATTGTCCAAATGGTAAAAGATGGTCAGTTAATCGTAGGCAGTAAAATACCGTCCGAACGTGATTTATCCGAATCACTTGGTATTGGAAGAAATTCTACAAGAGAAGCTATAAGTATTTTACGCGGTATGGGACTGGTTGAAAGCCGCCATGGTTCCGGCAATTACATTGCCAAGGATTCCGGTGTTGCTATCAGAAGCATGATAGCTCTGATGTTAGCATTAAAAACTGTTTCAGAGTATGATTTACTGGAATTTAGAAGATATTTTTCCCATATTGTTGTTGACTGCGTAATGAAAAAGGGAATTTCTGAAAAAAGAAAAGAACAATTATATTCGATTATTGATAAGATGAAAACCGCAAACGGCCAGGACTTAGTAAGATTGGATTTTGAATTTCATGTCGGACTCATAGAATGTACCGAAAACCCTCTTCTAATCACTGTTTCAAGACCTGTAGCCGAGTTATATATCAAGTCAATGTCCAATGTAATTGAGAATGCCGATGAAATGATAAAAGAAAAACTTTTATCTTTACATACAAATATACTGGACAATCTTGTTAATCAGGATGAGACTGCCAGTACCGATTCTTTTAATCAACATTATGACTTAGTTGAAAACCGTTTAGGAGGAATACATTAATGGAAACAGTTATTAAATTACCTGACGTTGAAGCCGTACAGAATTTTGTAAAAGTAGCAACTGAAACCGATTGTGATGTCCTTGTCTCAAAAGAAGGATATAAATACATAATTGATGGTACATCAATCCTTGGTATGTTAAATGTTGTAGGAGCCAGAATCATCGTTAAATGTCTGGCAGCTAATAAAGGTTTTAAAAATATGCTTGAACAGTATAATGTTCAGTAGATTTTTTACATATTTTTTGTTTTTTAAATAACCCTTTTCCCCCCAAATATGAGGCAGGATCCTGCCTCTTTACCAACCATCAAAGCGGACTTGCCGGTCCGCTTTTTTTGTTTTGTTAAAACTCCGGCGTTTTTCCGCTTTTTGGGTAGAGATTTCCGGACGGCGGTAATGGGAATCTCTACCTTATCACCTGCACATCCATTTGCACAAAAAATAGTCTGAGGCACAATGTACCACCTACTGATACACCATGCCTCAGACCACAAGGAATTATATCCAGTGACCCACAGTGACCCACTTTTAAATAGCGGAAAGTCCCTGTTTTAGTGCATAAAAATAAGCGCGAGACGGGGTGAGACGGTATAAGAAAAAGGTCCGGTGGACCTTTTTCCCGTCGAACCGACCGAAGGCGACTTTAGGAGCCTGAGATCCGAACCTCTTATCTCATAAGAGGTTTGAGAGGTGCTTGCACCTCTCTTTGCAAAAACATAGGTCCTACTCACAAAATGACATACAATGCAAATTGCAACCAGGACCTATATTTTTGCAAAAAAATAAGCGCGAGACGGGGATCGAACCCGCGACCTTCTCCTTGGCAAGGAGACGCTCCACCACTGAGCCACTCGCGCATTATTACTTGCGTCACTCACAACGCAAGTAATACTATACCACATTGTTATTTGCTTGTCAACATTTTTTCTTCAATTGATTTAATAAGTTTGTAAATCATCCTGTGTCCGGGAACATCGATGCCATTTCGTCTCGCAAGACTTATAATACATCCGTTTAATGTATCTATTTCCGTTTTCTGTCCTTTTTCAATATCCTGTAGTGTGGATGACCTGTGCTTATAAGTATCCGGAACAAGTTTTTCATAAAAAACCTTCCTGTATTCCTCAGGTGTGCTCCAGAATGTCTCAAGATGCTCTGCTAAAAGTACGGAATATGTCTCGTCAATAAGCTGATTCATAATGTCACAGGCACTCTCTGACTCCGAAAGTTCACCATAAGATGAATTAAGAATTGCTCCAAGTGGATTGAGTGTTGTATTAAAAAGCATTTTAGCCCACAAAGCCTTGCCTATGTCAGCCGATACTTCGGACGGAATACCGGAATTATTGATTGCGGCAGCTAAAGGCTCCATGCAGGAATTATCCGCGCCGTAAAGAGAACCCAGCAGAATAGGTGCAGTATGTACGGTAACTTTGCTGTTTTCCGGAGTAACACGCTCAAATCCGGTTATTATTCTCGCATTGTATACCTCATTCTTATCAAAATATTTTAAAAATACTTCATCATTGCCCCAGCCGTTCTGAAAGATAACAATTTTTCCCTCCGGTGCAATTATATTTCTGTTATTATCAAGGGATTTTGCAATTTCTTCGTCAGCCATGGTTTTTGCACTGATAATTATATAATCATATGCCTGACATGCCTCACCATAATTTCTTATTACCTTTACCTTGCCTGCGGGTACTGATATCTCCTTAAATATACCGCATCTTTTTACACCATTCTCCTCGATACAGTCCGCAGTGTGGCTTTTTGAATATACCGTAACATCCATCCCTTCTTCCGAAAGAGAGGCTGCCATTGCAACGCCTACCGCTCCTGCGCCGATAATCAAAACCTTGTAACTCATATTAAACACTTTCTTTCTATGTATATTGTTCCGTAAATAAATCAACTATCATATTGTAAAGTTTATTCACAATTGGTGTCTTTCTTGTACTTTCAAATGCACTTATACCGATTACACGATATGCCTCAGGGTAAATCGGATAAACATCAACATTAGCATTATAAGACTCAACAGTCATTTTGGGAAGTATACATACACCTATTCCCGACTGTACCATCGTTAAAATTGACATATCATCAACAACATGGCACGTTGACTGTGCTACAAAGCCACTGTTTTCAAAAAGCATCTGGCTGTCCGCATCGCAATTTTCCGCAGGCTGCACAAAGTCACATTCTTTAAGCTCGTCTATCGTAATAAAGCCCTCATTACGGGTTTTAAACGTCTTTGGCACCGCACACATAAGTCGGTCATTATATAAAGGTGTTATGGGAATTTTGCCGGCACTTGATACCGATAAAAAGCCTAAATCTATTGTTCCATTCTCAAGCCACTTCACAATATCGTTATAAGTTCCCTGAAAAAGTTCTATTTTGATTCCGGGATATTTGTCGGAAAAATTTTTGACAAGTTTGGGAATCCAGCTTATGCAAACACTGTTAAAACAGCCAAGCTTTACCGTTCCCTTTTCAAAACCCCGTATCTCGGCAATTGCCTGATTTACTGCATTTTCACTTAAAAGAAGCTGTTTTATATAAGGAAGAATTGACTTGGCATCGCCGGTAAGACTGATTCTATTGTTTTTTCTGATAAATAACGGAAAACCCAGTTCTTCTTCCATCCCACTTACGCAGTGGCTTACCGCAGACGGTGTGAGATTAAGTTCTTCCGCTGCTTTTCTGAAATTCATATGTTCTACAATGGTCACAAAAACCTTATAAGAAAATAGTGTCATATCGTTCCCTCTTGTGGTGAATTTTTTTCATCATCTTCGTGAAAAAAATGAATTTTACTAATTATAACATGTATGTTATATTAAATCTACAATAAATGATACGTACTTGAGCAATGCGTGTCATAGAACAAATTGTTTCTATCTCCTGTATAAAGAGTTCAGCTGCATGAACTCTTTATTTTTTTTAAGACAGCCACCTGTCAGGATGCCTGTCAAATTTCTTATTATTTTATAATCCGGATATCATAATCACTTGCAAAGTCTTCTGCTATTCCTGATGTAACATAAGCTGTATTCCCGGACAAAGCAATAAAATCAAATTCCGATTTATGGTTATGCCAGTATTCTATGGTCTTATCAAGTCCCATAACATAACAGGCTGTAGAAAGTCCGTCTGCCAGAGTTCCGTCAACACTTACAATAGTTATTGAATCCATATCAGACTCTACAGGATATCCTGTGTGAGGGTCTATGATATGGCAGTATTTTTTTCCTGTGACATCATCCACAAAGTACCGCTCATATCCCCCGGACGTAATTACGGCTTTCTCACTAACGTTAATTGATCCTGCGTAATCTTTTTTACCATTGGGGTCAGCAATTGCAATTTTAAAATCATTGCCGTCAGGTTTTCTTCCATAACACTGTACATTTCCTCCGAGAGAAACTACTGCATATTCAATATCAAATTCATTGAAAATAGCCATAAGCCTGTCTGAAGTATATCCCTTCGCTATTCCGCCAAAATCAAGTCCCATACCTGATTCCATCTTTATAGTCTCATAATCCATTTTAATTTTGTCAAAACCGCACAGTGCAAGTTTATCTTTTATCTCATCATCTCCCGGAACATACAGGCGGCCGGATTCAAAACCCCACAGCTCAACTAACGGTCTTATTGTAACATCAAAAGCTCCATCCGTAGTGCCATATATATACCGGCATTTTTCTAGTATTTTTATTGTATCTTCCGATAAAAGATTGTCTGTTCCATTGTTAATTCTGTAGATTTCACTGTCCTTATTGCTTACAGACCATAACTCATCAAGTCTTTTTATCTCATACTCGGTAAGCTCCAAGGCTTCATCCGCCTCCCTGCCGTAACAGGTTATGCTCATGTAGGTATCCATGGCGGTAAGGTTAAGCGTTCTTTCTTTTTTGCCCTTATAACCGCCACAGGCTGTGAGCAAAATGCCCACAGCCATAGTTGTAAATAATAATATAAGCCTGTTAATCTTTTTCATAATCAGCCTATCATTCCCTTTAAAAGTGATACTGCATTATTAATGCCGATTGTAGAACTGTTTATTACAACGTCATAATTATGGTAATCATCCCATCTGAGACCTGTATTAGCTTTGTAATAATTACTTCTCTTCTTGTTGAATTTCTTCATTGTACTGTCAATTTCGTTGTCTGCAATTCCGTATTCACGGCTGATGCGCTCTCTTTTATCATCTTCGTCACCATAAATAAATACACGCAGTACATTCTGTCTGTCACTAAGTGCCTCATAGGCACAATGCCCTAAAAATATGGCAGGACCTTCATTAGCAAATTCTTTAATAATCTTCTGCTCAGCAATATATACTTTACCTTTTAAGTCGGTATAATCGGTATCACCTGACTGAACCTTTGTCATTACATATAATGAATACAGAAAACTTCCTGTAGCATCCTCTTCATACTGTTCAAGCTTCTCAACAGACATTCCTGCCTTTCTTGAAAGCTCCTCAAGTATTTCTCTGCCGTAGCATGGGATTTCACATTCTTTTGAAAGTTTTTTTGCAATTTCTGTTCCTGCACTTCCGTATTCTCTTTCAATTGTAACATATCTGTACATAACCTAGCCCCTTTCCGCTTTTTATGAAGCCTGTTCAAACTGGCTGTTATAAAGGTCTGCATAGAAGCCTTTTCTGGCAAGAAGTTCTTCATGTGTACCTTTTTCAATAATGTCTCCATCTTTCATTACAAGGATAAGGTCTGCATTCTTAATTGTAGATAATCTGTGGGCAATGACAAAAGATGTCCTGTCAGCCATGAGTTTATCCATTGCATCCTGAATCTGTAACTCAGTTCTTGTATCAACGGAACTTGTTGCTTCATCAAGTATTAACATCGGCTTATCCGCAATCATTGCTCTCGCTATTGTAAGCTGCTGCTTCTGTCCCTGTGAAAGATTTACCTGGTCATTAAGTATTGTATCATATCCGTGGGATAATGTCTTTATAAAATGATCAAGTCCTACCGCACGACATGCTTCTTTTACCTTTTCATCGGAGACACCCTCTGTACAATATACAAGGTTCTCTCTTACTGTTCCCTCAAAAATCCATGTGTCCTGTAATACCATACAGAACAATGAATGGACGTCCTCACGCTTCATGTCTTTTGTAGGAACGCCGTCAATCCTGATAACACCGTCATTAATCTCATGGAATCTCATAAGAAGGTTCACAAGTGTTGTCTTTCCGGCCCCTGTAGGACCTACAATCGCTATCTTCTGTCCCGGTTTTACATTAACGGAAAAATCTTTAATGACAATCTTATCTGAGCCTTTATAGCCGAATTTTACATGTTCAAAGTCCACATAACCTTTAACATTTTCAACCTTTCCGGTCTTGTCATCTTCATTTTCCATTTCTTCTGCTTCAACAAACTCAAATACACGTTCTGCTGCCGCCGCTGCTGACTGCATTGACTGCATAGCCTGTGCAATCTGGGATAAAGGCTGTGTGAAAAGACGGATATATATCATAAATGCAACAATTACACCAAATGATATTTTTCCGTTCATGGCAAGTACAGCACCGACGATACATACTGCGACATATCCGAAGTTACCGATAAAATTCATAATAGGCATCATAAGGCCTGATAAACACTGTGCCTTAAAAGCGCTGTCACGAAGATTTTCATTCATTCTGTTAAATTCTTCTGCTGCCTTTTCTTCTCCGTTATATGCTTTGACAACTGTGTGCCCTGTGTATATTTCTTCAATCTGTCCATTAATTTCTCCGAGATGCTTCTGCTGTCTCTTGAAATACTTCTGTGATTTGCCCATAATTATCATCATAAGGGCAAATCCGAATAAAGACGACAGTATTGCCGTTACGGTCATAAGAACATTGGTCTTAAACATCATAAATACAGAACCTAAAAGCAAGGTAACGGATGATATAAGCATACCTACGCTCATATTAAGGGACTGTCCTATCATATCTACATCATTGGTTACTCTCGAAAGGATATCACCTGTCGATGTTGTATTGTAATACCACATAGGAAGTCTGTTAATTTTTTCAGAAATCTCATTACGAAGGTTCTTACTTATCTTCTGTGTAACAACTGCCATTATCTGTCCCTGAAGTATTGAAAGAACAGTACCGGAGGCATACAAAATCACAAGTGTTATACCAATGTTAAATACTTTATCCATATCCACACCGGTCATAAATCCTGCGGTAATTGTATTGGTAAGGTCCTTTAACTTATCCGGACCGATAAGTGTAAATATCGTAGCAGCTACCGAAAAAATAACGGCACAAAGCATTGCATACGACAACTTTTTATTATATTTTAAAATTTTAATCCATGTTCCCTTAAAATCCTTGGATCTCTCCACAGGTCTGCCGGCTCCGTGTCCTCCACGTCTAGGAGGATTGTTATATTGTCTGTTTTCTTCCATATCAGAGTTCCTCCTTTGATAACTGCGAATATGCTATCTGTCTGTATACTTCACAATTTTTCATAAGCTCATCATGCTTACCCATTCCTGCAATGGTACCATTTTCCAGAACAATTATCTTATCTGCATCTCTTATCGTGCCGATTCTCTGTGCAACAATAATCTTTGTAGCATCAGCACATTCTTTTTTAAGTGCAGAACGTAAAGCTCTGTCGGTTCTGTAATCAAGTGCCGAGAATGAATCATCAAAAATAAATATCTCCGGATGACGGCACACGGCTCTTGCTATTGAAAGTCTCTGTTTCTGGCCTCCTGAAAGATTACCTCCGCCTTGTGCTATATAAGAATCATATCCTTCACCCATTTTTTCAACAAATTCGGATGCCTGTGCGACATATACAGAATCCACAATATCAGATTCCATAAAGCCATCTTTTCCATTATCACCGTATGCAATGTTACTTTTAACCGTTCCTCCGAATAATGTAGCTTTCTGCGAAACATATCCGATTTTGTTACGAAGTTCTTTCTGTTTGTAATCTTTTACATTTACGCCGTCTACCAGGACTTCGCCTTCAGTGACATCATAGAATCTTGGAATAAGATTAATAACGGTACTCTTACCACATCCGGTAGCTCCTATAATCGCCAATGTCTCACCTTTTTTAACAGAGAAGCTGATATCTGACAATACATAATCTTCTGCATCAGGATATTTAAAATTAACATTCTTAAATTCAATTTCACCTCTGATACCTGAATCTTTAATATCCTTGTCTCCATCTTCTATAGTAGCTTCCGTATCAAGCACTTCATTAATACGCTTAGCTGCTACGGATGCTCTCGGCAGAATAATAAATACCATTACCATCATCATAAATGCCATTACTATCTGCATTGCATAAGAAGAAAATGTTACCATATCGGAAAATAAAGTTATTTTGCTCATCATATCGGCTTTATTAATGAGATATGCCCCTATCCAGTATATGGCAAGAGGGAGTCCGCTCATTATAAGCTGGATACCCGGCATCATAAACGACATTGTCCTTGATGTAAAAAGTTGTGTCTTTGTAAGGTTATTATTAGCGGTTTCAAATTTACTTTCCTGATATTTCTCGGCATTATATGCTCTTACAACATTGATACCTGTAATATTTTCCCTGGTAACCCTGTTGATATCATCTGTAAGTTCCTGAAGTTTTTTGAACTTAGGAAGTGCTATTGATACACAAAGACCTACTATGATAAGTAATACCGCAACAGCAACACCTGTTGAAAATGTCCACTGCCAGCTCTTTGCTGATATTTTGCACACCGCCCATATTGCAAGAATAGGAGCTTTAATCAATACCTGAAAGCCCATTGTTACAAACATCTGTACCTGTGTAACATCGTTGGTTGAACGTGTAATAAGACTCGCAGTAGAGAATCTTCCAATTTCCTCCATTGAAAATCCCTGGACCTTATTAAAAAGTTTTGCTCTTAATACGGCTGAAAAATCTGAAGCTATTCTTGAAGAAATAATAGCTACAACAACCGTAGCCGCAAGACTTCCGAATGCACAAAGCAGCATTTTTCCGCCTGCTGCCATAATATCTGCCATCTTGCTTCCGTCGGTCTGGACAAGTGCCGTAATGTCTGCCATATAGTCAGGTATCGTTAAATCAAGCCATACCTGGAGAACTACAAAACCTATGGCAAAAAGCATCATAAGCCAATTTCCCTTTGGCAGGTTTTTAAGTAATTTAATCATCTTCTGTCTACTCCTTTCGACTGTATAACTGTTAATATATACCACTTTTCTAAACTCAATCTAAACTAATAATAAACATAATATTAACTTTATTCATAATATAACCGTAAATGTATTGATGTTCTTGTCGCTGTTCACCTCAATTCTTCCCTTATGGAGTTCAATAATCCTGCTTACAAGTGCAAGTCCTATGCCCGTTCCTTCGGTGGAATGTGATGAATCCGACTGATAGAATTTTCTAAAAATTTTATTAATTTCCTCATCTGCAATGTGAGGTCCCTTACCGGAAATACTAACATAAATATGTTCACTTTTATTAGATATCCTTATGGAAATTTCTTCACCTTCAGGAGAAAATTTGATGGCATTATCTAAGAGATTAATCCATACCTGCTTCATCATCTCCTCATTGGCATTGATTGTATATTCGCCAAAATCAATATTCATATTAATATTTCTGGCTGTCCATTTACTTTCAAGGAGAAGCACCGTAAGGCGTATCTGTTCCGAAAGATTATATTCCGTAACATTAGTAAGTATACTCTGGTTCTCAACCTTTGTAAGGTTAAGTATACCGTTCGCCATTGTATATAATCTTTTCATTTCCTCTTCTATTATGCCAAGATATTCTTCTCTTTCTTCATCCGTTAAAATATTTTTTCTAAGAAGTTTTGTAAATCCAAGGATAGAAACAAGAGGAGTCTTAAATTCATGGGAAAAATCATTGATAAAATTGCTGCTTAACAGTTCGGTATTCTGAAGTTCTTCTGCCATCTTATTGAAACTGTGTTCTACTTTCTTAAGTCCCGGATTTTTATTGAAATTAATTCTCACAGAATAATCTCCATCTGCAAGCCTGTCCATACCCTTTATAAGCTCGTCCAACGGCTTCACAGGTATCCTTGTGAATATTATTGAAACAATAAAACCTATAAGTATGCTGGCACCCAATATGCAACAGATAACCATAATTACCCGCGTTTTACTTGATCCGTTAATGGTAATAATTCCCGAATGGATAAGAATTGTGGATATGGTACCCACAATTAACATAGAAACCGTCTGTATCAGAAATACAATAAACGATGATATTAATACTAATTTCTTTTTCATATATGCTTTTATACCTTCTTAACAGCCTTGTATCCAAGACCTCTTACCGATACTATCTCAAATTCCTTTATATTTTCAAATCTTTTTCTTAATCTGCCTATATGCACCGTTACAGTCTCCCAGCCTGTATCCGTATCTGTACCCCATATCTCATCCATAAGCTGGATTCTTGTATATATTCTTCCGGGATTGGACAAAAGAAGATAAAGTAACTTAAATTCTTTCTGTGGCAGAAGAATCTCCTCGCCATTTACATTTACGGTAAAAGAATCATAATCAAGAACCACACTGCCGATTGTTATCTTTCTGTCACCGGCAATTTTCAGTCTGCGCTCTATTGCTTTTATATGAAGAAGCAATTCTTCTTCATCCACCGGTTTTACAAGATAATCATCAATTCCTGCTTTAAACCCTTTTTTCCTGTCGTCAGGCAGTTCCTTTGCTGATACCATGATTATCGGAATGTCCTGATTGCTTTTTCTGAGTATCTTTGTAAATTCGTAGCCGTCAAGATTGGGCATCATTATATCAGCTATAACCATATCCACATGATGCGTATTATATATTTCAAGTGCCTTTTCCCCATCCTCTGCAAGAACCGGCTTATAGCCGGCTCCAAGAAGTATGGCATTCATAAGTCTGCGTGTGTTTTTATCATCATCTATAACAAGAATTTCAAACATTTATCTAACCTTCATACATAAAATAACGTTGGTTGTTGATATAGTCTTCCTTTGAAGCAAGACATTTTTTTATCTTATCGCCTATCTTAACAAATTCATCCACAAGAGCAGGGTCAAAACTCGTTCCTCTTCCCGCAATAATCATTTTCATTGATTTTTCATGGGAATATGGTTCCTTATATGGTCTTTTGGAAGTAAGTGCATCATATACATCAACTATGCTCATAATTCTGGCAACAAGCGGAATCTGCTCTCCCTTAAGGCCTTCCGGATATCCGGTACCATCCCATTTTTCATGATGATATCTTGAGACCTGTTCCGCAATTTCACCAAACTGCTTATCCTCTATCCTGCCTGAAAGAAAATGGAAAATATCGCCGCCTATCACTGCATGTTTTTTCATTTTTTCAAATTCTTCCCCACTTAATGCGGAAGATTTTCTTAAAACAGCATCTTCAATGGCAATTTTACCCACATCATGGAGAGGTGCCGAACGGCATGCCTTTTTAACGACAACCGGAGTCAATACATCTGAATACTCAGGCAGTGTTACAAGATAATCTATAAAACACTTGTAATATATGGCGGTATTCTTTAAATGTCCGCCGGTTATACCGTCCCTTGATTCGACAAGTCCGGCAAAACTAATTGCCATAATATCATACATGTCCTCAATTTCGCTGACTTTTTCCTCTACAAGCTCCTCTAACTTATGCTCGTATTTTGCAAGCTTAATCTGTGTCTCAATTCGCTTTCTGACAACCTTTGGAACAAAAGGTTTGGTAATATAGTCCACACTTCCCATATCAAAGGCCCTGACCTCAAAATCAGGATTATCAAGTGGTGTTATAAAAATAACCGGTATATGGCTTGATTTATCATTTGTCTTAAGAAATTCCAGTATGTCAAATCCATCCTTTGCTGACATGGTGGAATCAATAAGAATCAGCTCCGGTATTATATCACGTATTATAAGCAGTGCATCTTCAAAACTGTCGGCTGTACATATTCTGTAGCTGTCAGAAAGGATATTCATAATTTCCTGAATACCATCCACATCTACATCAATAACCAGAATTGTATCCTTAACCATCTTATCATCTTCCTTACTAAATTGTACAAATACGCATTGTATCATCATCAGACTCAAGGTCTGACGCAAGTATCACAACAATATTATCTCCACGCTTTACAAGTCTGCTTTCTACTGCTTTAGAAACAGCATACTCAACAAACTTATCTGCACTATCAAGGTTCTCTGCTGCAACAGGAGTAATACCCCATACAAGGTTAAGCTGATTGCGTCCTCTTTCGGAAATTGTAGCTGCAATTACAGGACATTCCGGATGAAAACGGGATAAAATATTAGCTGTAGCACCGCTTCTTGTAAGAACGACTATTGCTTTGGCATCAAGATATTTTGCCGCATTGTATGCCGAAGCACAGATGGCATTTTTAAGATTAGGTTCCATATCTGCACTACTATCCACATACTTTTCATAATAATTAATGGTATTTTCTGCATTAACGGCAATATTAGCCATTGTTCTTACAGCTTCCACCGGATGCCTGCCTGCCGCAGATTCGCCTGAAAGCATAATTACCGTAGTTCCATCATAAATTGCATTGGCAACATCGGATACCTCTGCCCTTGTAGGTCTTGGATTCTCTGTCATGGACTCTAACATCTGTGTGGCGGTAACAACAATCTTACCCTCTCTGTTACATTTCTCAATCATCATCTTCTGGATTGCAGGAATCTTTTCAAAATTAATCTCAACACCCATGTCTCCTCTCGCAACCATAATTCCGTCACTGAGTTCAAGTATCTCGTCAAAATTGTTAATACCCTGTCCATTTTCGATTTTACTGATAACCTTAATATCCTGTCCGCCGTTATCCTTAAGGAATTTACGAAGTTTCTTAAGGTCATCTGCACATCTTACAAAAGAAGCGGCAATATATTCAACATTATGTTCTATGCCAAAAAGAAGATCCGATTTATCAACATCATTGAGATAAGGCATAGGTATCTCAACATTAGGAATATTAATGCTCTTATGGTTACTTAACTTTCCGCCGGTTATAACTTTACAGATAACCTTACTGCCTTTAATTGCCGTAACCTTAAGTTCTATCTTGCCGTCATCCACAAGTATTTTTGTGCCTACTTCAACATTCTTTGCCAGCTTGTCATAGGTAAGTCCTATTCTTTCCTTGGTTCCCGGAGTCTCTTTATCAGTATCAAAAGTGAATAGACTTCCTTTTTCAACAACAACGGAACCATTTTCAAAATCCTTAAGTCTGATTTCCGGTCCTTTGGTATCAAGAAGTATAGGAATATGCCTGTTAAGTTCCCCCGCGATTCTTCTTACCCTGTTAAGTCTCACTTCCTGTTCTTCATGTGTTCCGTGAGAAAAATTAAGTCTTGCACAGTCCATTCCTGCATTAATGATTTGCGTAATCCGTTCGTCGCTGTCTACTGCTGGTCCGAGTGTACATATAATTTTGGTTTTTCGCATACATGCTCCTCCATACAAAATTAATAATAATATTTTACCACATATGCAGGTGTTTTTTAACTATTATTTTAGTTTTTTTGATTTTTTTAGCATTACTGAAGTTATTAGTGAAGTAAACGGAACGGTAAGCACTATTCCCATAGTTCCGGCTATTCCCTTCATAATCTCAATTCCGATGGAATACATATTAATAATCTGGTGTAGCTGGTAGGAATAAGCATAAATTATCATTACAAGATTAATGCTTCCGCCCACATAGGCAAGTATAAGGGTATTTGCCATTGTTCCTATCATGTCCCTGCCGATTGTTATTCCTGACTTAAATAATTCTTTCTGCGTAATATCAGGTATTTTGGTATTGATTTCGTTAAGTGATGAGGATACAGACATTGCCACATCCATAACTGCACCCATTGACGATATCAATATTCCGGAAAACAGCATGCCTCCGATATCAAGTTTTGAATTCTGTCCCACATACATAAGTGTCTCTATTTCATTTACATTCATACCCGTTATATGTGACGTTTTACCGAATACAACAGCTATCAGGCCTGCAATAACAACACCCGCTATCGTTCCTGCCATTGCGGCAATGGATTTTAATTCAAAATCAGCAATCAGTATATGTGTAACAACGGTAACCATAATCACCGTAATTATTGCTGCCAGAAAAGGAGATACCCCGGCATACATCATGGGAACATATAAAAATATAACCACAATAAATGTAAATATAAGCGCTATAAGCGAATTAATTCCTCTTTTTCCGCCTACCATCCACATAACCGCCGCAAAAGCACATAATAAAAGTGCAACCGGAAGTTCCCTGTCATAATTATATACATTAGCGGTAAGCATGCCGTCATGTTCACTTATATTAGCGATAACCTTTGTTCCGATTTTGCAATCTGCACCATACAGATAACCATTAAGGCTGTATGCCTCCACATATTCCCCCTTATGTTCTCCTGAAGTGATAAGTAAAGTAACCTTCTGGCCACCATCCGAGCTGTCGGATCCGGCCTGAAGGTTATCTTTTTCTACCACTCTTGCCTTGACAAACTTTGTATTATCATCAGCAAGAAGCGGTACTTTTTTTATTGTTTTATTAAAAGCAAACACTAATATCACTATTCCGAGAACCGCAAGGTACTTCCCATATCGTGATACTATTTTTCCCAATTGCTTTCTTTCCTTCCCATATAGATTACGAGACCCGCAAGACCTGCTACAAGCAGTGTTCCTCCGATTGCAACAGCTACCATTGAACTGTCTCCAGCCTTAGGATTGCTGTCGTTGCCGTCATTGCTGCCATTGTTGCCATTACTGTCATTGTTCTCTTTGTTGTTATCAGGAGTTGTGACAGTTTCGGTATCTTTAAGTTTCAATGCTTCTATGCCTGCAAGAACCTTGTCAGCTGCTTCATTAAGCATATCGGCATTTACAACAGGAAGTATTGCGTCCGTAATCACGTTACCGCCTTCAATCTGACGATAAATTGTTTTATCAAGAATTGTTGAAAGACCTTTCCTTAATCTGTTTGCCTTGCTTCCGCTTGCAAGAACGTCCTTGTCATCATCATTTTTTACGGTACCATAGCCTTTGATTGGATCATCTGCTGTATTGTAAAGTGCAGATAATGTATCAATATAATTATCTTTGTCGGTTGTATATGCTTTTCTGATATTCTTTAATGCATCAAGACTTAATTTTAAAGCATTAAGACTTTCATCTGTATATATTTCTCCATCTGATACAAGTTTTTCCGCATTATCAATAATTTCATCTATAGTAAGCGAAGCAGATGTTTTTCTGATTGTAAAATCATCGGCATACTTTGCACCTGTGTAATCGTAAGTCTTGATTGTCAGTTCACTGTCTGAAAAATCAATTGTTGAGAAAGAAGGAAGCATTGCATTAGTTCTTTCTGCAATATAGTATGGTGTATAATTGAGAAGATTATAGTATTTTGAACCTGAGCCGGAACCTGTTGTTATGTAAAGAGTTCCCTCAGGATCGGTTACGCTTCCTGATGAAATATCATAATCGATTACATTACCGTCAAGTACCTGATATGATCTTGAATAAGTGTGGTCATGGCCTGTAAGGCAGACATCTACATCAAATTCGTCCATAAGAGGTGCAAATATAACTCTGTTGGTTGCTGCATCCGTATCTGCATGAGGCTGACCTGAACCATATATGTCACTATGGAAAATCACAACTTTCCACTTAGCATTTTCATTTGAGGCAATAGCTTTTTTCATAAGCTCCCTGTGTTCTGCCTGATTTCTATTGTTACTGTTAAGTGATATAAAAAGCACATTGCCATATGAAAAATAATAATCCGACCCTGCATTGGTTGCTCCCAGGCTGTCACCGGTATTAGGATTATTGAAATGTGCACTATAATCCGAACCTGCTGTATCGTGGTTACCGATTGTAGATGCTATCGGAAGGCTTCTGAATACTTCCGGATAAAGATAACCCGCATATTCGCTTTCCCTTGTTTTTAAATCATCGGCGTTTGAAGCTCCGGACTTATCAATCTGGTCTCCTGCAGATAAAAGGAATGACGCATCAGGACATACCTGTTTTGCCATACTCATTGTTTTGTTCCAGTTATATGTATCCCTTGCCACAGATGAATCTGTTGCTGATTTATCATCACCTGAACCTGAAGCACCAATCTGTGGGTCTCCTGTAAGTATAACCGAATATTCCGATGAATTGCCGGTCTTGTACGAATAAGCTGCTGACCATACAGTCGATTGTCCGTTATAATTATCTGTATAACAATATTCATATTCTGTATTGTCTTCAAAATAACCTTCTACAGATACCTTATTGGAGGTCTGATAATTCTTTCCCTGCCAGTTATCGGCGTCTACCGTGCTGCCTGTTCCTTCAAAAACCTTTGCCTGTGATCTTGCTCCGTTTTTCCATACCATGACTGCCGGTTTAGATGTATTTTCTGAATACCATGCGAAATTAAGATCTTTTTCTGTCTTACCCGGTGTAAGTGCCACTTTAGCTGAATCATCATAATTTCCGGCTGTTCTCCATACGCTGTCTCTCCATGTAAGAAACTCATTGCTTCCGTCTGTCTGACTTGCCGTACTTCCTGCCTGGTATTCTCCGTAACCATATGCTACAGTTCCAAATCCTGTAACTGTTACAGCTGCTACAGCCATAAGGCATGCTGCCTTTTTCAACAATTTCTTCCTAATCATATTGTTTCCTTCCTTTTTGTAATTATTTCTTACAAGAAAAAAGTATCAAAAAGAAAGTAAACTAACTATCTCACTAAAATATTATTTATGTAAAATTAAAGTATAATTTTTTTACCGCATTTAGGGCAAAAATCAAATCCTTTTTCCAATTGTCTGCCGCAATACGGACAAAAATTCACATCCGCTCCTCCGGCATTACTACCCCTGTCATATTCTTCTTTTTTTCTTCCGTATTGTTCATTCAATGGATCTTTTTCCTCATTTTCATCAACAATATCAAAAATCGAATATCTGTCCTTTGCTGTTGCATTATGATATGAATACACCGCCATGGCAATTGCGATTACTATAAAAATAATTCCGAATGGCAGCATAAATCCACCCCCGATTGCAACCGCAAACACGCACCAAAATACCCCAAACACTGCTGCTCCTATGGCACTTACCATATTAAGTTTAGAGGGACCTCGTCCCGGTTTAATACTTTTCATTATAAAACCCTCCTTATCTGTTAATTTTCTAAAATAAATCCAGCATATTGTCAAGATAAATTGCTTCCCTGACTTTTAAGTGGTACTCGGGCTTAGTCATATAATACAGCAAAAATTCCAGAATAAGGGCACTTCCCAGTCCCCGTCCTTCTATTTTAAATTCCGAAAAGCCCATCGGCATATAGACTTTTTTAATGTCCTCTACACCTATAAATCCCGGATTTAACATCGCTTTTGAAAAAATATATCCATCTTCTGCATCAGGTGATGTGCAATAATGCTCTGTACCTGTCTCCCCAAGGGATTTGCGGCTGACACTCTCATAGCATTTTTTTCTGTCGGAACATCCAAAATTACAACATTCATTGCAAAGAAACTCCGTTTTTTTCTTTTGTCTTTCTGATAATGTGCTTAATCTGTCAAATCTCTTATTAAATCTGAAATCAGGTACAACGTATCTGAACTCTTCTCTGTCGGTTTCATTTTTAAACTCATTAAAATCTGTAATTACTTTAGTTGTGGATGACACATAATAGAACTTAGGGTAGTTTTTTTGGATATATTCCATCAATAAATCGGAATATATGATAATACCGTTTTGTGAATCTTCAAACAAACTGCATAACCTGTTGCATTTTCTGTCTGACAGATGTTCCTCCCTAAGCAATGAATTGCTGAACGTGAGTCTTGCAGAGATTCCGTACTCCTTAAGAAGGGCATACACCTCATCCGCATTCTCTTCCCCAAAACCGACACGTCCCCCGCCCCAGACACAATCCGGGGGTGCCCCGTATATGGAGCCTATATCACACCATTCATAAAAATATTCCCTATGTTCATAAAAAAGAGGCAGGAACACCTTGTACAATTCATAAAATTCAAATAATCCCGGCAAGTGGTAATGTGCTTTATCATTAATTTCAGTCATTGCAAAACTTCCATACATAAATTAAAGTACTCTTTGTCTTCTTCGTATTCTTCGTCTTCGTCTTTTTTTATTTACACTGCGCAAATAATCAATAATCCAATAGGCAGATACCAATACTATTAACCAGCCTAAACAGGCTATCCACACCATAACAAGTTCCGGTGAATCTTTTTCAAGAAATAATAAAGGAACTGCATTTCCTATTAAAAATACAGATGCTATATACCACAAAACAGATATTGCATTATTGTATTTTTTGATACTATCTACTTCTGGCTTCTTTAAAAAAGTATAATAGCCTGCCGGCTTGTCTGATTTACGTATTTTAATTCCCATTACAAGAAAGCCAATCGCTACACCTACGCAAATTAAAAAAGCTAAAATCATATATTAACCTCCACGATACTTAAATTCTCGACCTGTAGTGAACTACCCATTGTCTAAAGCCAATGGGCTTCCTGCTTCACTGACCTCGCAACCTGTCTTTTCTTGCCGGTATATACAATGTATTTCAATGGCTGGCGGTTCTTCGCTGATGGGGCAGTGCCGCCGCTTCCACTAACATTCCGTTTCATAATCATAATCCTTACTCTTTCTATTTTATACTTCTGAAAATTAATGTCAATTAATATTTAGCGGGGTATGTTAGTTAGTGTAGTTTTTTATGTTTGGGCAGGTGGAATTTTCCACTGTTTGGGTAGAGATTTACGAATGGCGGAGCTGGGATTCTCTACCTTTTCGGCTGATTTTCGCTGTTTGGGTAGAGATTTCCGGACGGCGGCTGCGGGAATCTCTACCTTTTCGACAGATTTTCGCCTTTTGGGTAGAGATTTACAACTGGCGGCTACAGGAATCTCTACCTTTTTCCCGGGTTTTCCGCATTTTGGGTAGAGATTTCCAATCGGCGGCTCTGGGAATCTCTACCTTTTTCCCGGGTTTCCCGCCTTTTGGGTAGAGATTTCCAATCGGCGGCGTTTGGATTCTCTACCTTTTTCCCAAGTTTTCCGCCTTTTGGGTAGAAATTCACGATCGGCGACTTTTGGAATCTCTACCTTTTCGGCAGATTTTCGCACTTTGGGTAGAGATTTACAACCGGCGGCTGCGGGATTCTCTACCGTTTCGGCCGATTTCCGCCTTTTGGGTAGAGATTTCCGGATGGCGGAGGTGTGGTGGCTTTCTTTTGCAGCCACGTCATCACCTGCACATCCATTTGTACAAAAAATAGTCTGAGGCACAATGTACCACCTACTGATACACCATGCCTCAGACCACAAGGAATTATATCCAGTGACCCACAGTGACCCACTTTTAAATAGCGGAAAGTCCCTGTTTTAGTGCATAAAAATAAGCGCGAGACGGGGTGAGACGGTATAAGAAAAAGGTCCGGTGGACCTTTTTCCCGTCGAACCGACCGAAGGCGACTTTAGGAGCCTGAGATCCGAACCTCTTATCTCATAAGAGGTTTGAGAGGTGCTTGCACCTCTCTTTGCAAAAACATAGGTCCTACTCACAAAATGACATACAATGCAAATTGCAACCAGGACCTATATTTTTGCAAAAAAATAAGCGCGAGACGGGGATCGAACCCGCGACCTTCTCCTTGGCAAGGAGACGCTCCACCACTGAGCCACTCGCGCATTATTACTTGCGTCACTCACAACGCAAGTAATACTATACCACATTGTTATTTGCTTGTCAACATTTTTTCTTCAATTGATTTAATAAGTTTGTAAATCATCCTGTGTCCGGGAACATCGATGCCATTTCGTCTCGCAAGACTTATAATACATCCGTTTAATGTATCTATTTCCGTTTTCTGTCCTTTTTCAATATCCTGTAGTGTGGATGACCTGTGCTTATAAGTATCCGGAACAAGTTTTTCATAAAAAACCTTCCTGTATTCCTCAGGTGTGCTCCAGAATGTCTCAAGATGCTCTGCTAAAAGTACGGAATATGTCTCGTCAATAAGCTGATTCATAATGTCACAGGCACTCTCTGACTCCGAAAGTTCACCATAAGATGAATTAAGAATTGCTCCAAGTGGATTGAGTGTTGTATTAAAAAGCATTTTAGCCCACAAAGCCTTGCCTATGTCAGCCGATACTTCGGACGGAATACCGGAATTATTGATTGCGGCAGCTAAAGGCTCCATGCAGGAATTATCCGCGCCGTAAAGAGAACCCAGCAGAATAGGTGCAGTATGTACGGTAACTTTGCTGTTTTCCGGAGTAACACGCTCAAATCCGGTTATTATTCTCGCATTGTATACCTCATTCTTATCAAAATATTTTAAAAATACTTCATCATTGCCCCAGCCGTTCTGAAAGATAACAATTTTTCCCTCCGGTGCAATTATATTTCTGTTATTATCAAGGGATTTTGCAATTTCTTCGTCAGCCATGGTTTTTGCACTGATAATTATATAATCATATGCCTGACATGCCTCACCATAATTTCTTATTACCTTTACCTTGCCTGCGGGTACTGATATCTCCTTAAATATACCGCATCTTTTTACACCATTCTCCTCGATACAGTCCGCAGTGTGGCTTTTTGAATATACCGTAACATCCATCCCTTCTTCCGAAAGAGAGGCTGCCATTGCAACGCCTACCGCTCCTGCGCCGATAATCAAAACCTTGTAACTCATATTAAACACTTTCTTTCTATGTATATTGTTCCGTAAATAAATCAACTATCATATTGTAAAGTTTATTCACAATTGGTGTCTTTCTTGTACTTTCAAATGCACTTATACCGATTACACGATATGCCTCAGGGTAAATCGGATAAACATCAACATTAGCATTATAAGACTCAACAGTCATTTTGGGAAGTATACATACACCTATTCCCGACTGTACCATCGTTAAAATTGACATATCATCAACAACATGGCACGTTGACTGTGCTACAAAGCCACTGTTTTCAAAAAGCATCTGGCTGTCCGCATCGCAATTTTCCGCAGGCTGCACAAAGTCACATTCTTTAAGCTCGTCTATCGTAATAAAGCCCTCATTACGGGTTTTAAACGTCTTTGGCACCGCACACATAAGTCGGTCATTATATAAAGGTGTTATGGGAATTTTGCCGGCACTTGATACCGATAAAAAGCCTAAATCTATTGTTCCATTCTCAAGCCACTTCACAATATCGTTATAAGTTCCCTGAAAAAGTTCTATTTTGATTCCGGGATATTTGTCGGAAAAATTTTTGACAAGTTTGGGAATCCAGCTTATGCAAACACTGTTAAAACAGCCAAGCTTTACCGTTCCCTTTTCAAAACCCCGTATCTCGGCAATTGCCTGATTTACTGCATTTTCACTTAAAAGAAGCTGTTTTATATAAGGAAGAATTGACTTGGCATCGCCGGTAAGACTGATTCTATTGTTTTTTCTGATAAATAACGGAAAACCCAGTTCTTCTTCCATCCCACTTACGCAGTGGCTTACCGCAGACGGTGTGAGATTAAGTTCTTCCGCTGCTTTTCTGAAATTCATATGTTCTACAATGGTCACAAAAACCTTATAAGAAAATAGTGTCATATCGTTCCCTCTTGTGGTGAATTTTTTTCATCATCTTCGTGAAAAAAATGAATTTTACTAATTATAACATGTATGTTATATTAAATCTACAATAAATGATACGTACTTGAGCAATGCGTGTCATAGAACAAATTGTTTCTATCTCCTGTATAAAGAGTTCAGCTGCATGAACTCTTTATTTTTTTTAAGACAGCCACCTGTCAGGATGCCTGTCAAATTTCTTATTATTTTATAATCCGGATATCATAATCACTTGCAAAGTCTTCTGCTATTCCTGATGTAACATAAGCTGTATTCCCGGACAAAGCAATAAAATCAAATTCCGATTTATGGTTATGCCAGTATTCTATGGTCTTATCAAGTCCCATAACATAACAGGCTGTAGAAAGTCCGTCTGCCAGAGTTCCGTCAACACTTACAATAGTTATTGAATCCATATCAGACTCTACAGGATATCCTGTGTGAGGGTCTATGATATGGCAGTATTTTTTTCCTGTGACATCATCCACAAAGTACCGCTCATATCCCCCGGACGTAATTACGGCTTTCTCACTAACGTTAATTGATCCTGCGTAATCTTTTTTACCATTGGGGTCAGCAATTGCAATTTTAAAATCATTGCCGTCAGGTTTTCTTCCATAACACTGTACATTTCCTCCGAGAGAAACTACTGCATATTCAATATCAAATTCATTGAAAATAGCCATAAGCCTGTCTGAAGTATATCCCTTCGCTATTCCGCCAAAATCAAGTCCCATACCTGATTCCATCTTTATAGTCTCATAATCCATTTTAATTTTGTCAAAACCGCACAGTGCAAGTTTATCTTTTATCTCATCATCTCCCGGAACATACAGGCGGCCGGATTCAAAACCCCACAGCTCAACTAACGGTCTTATTGTAACATCAAAAGCTCCATCCGTAGTGCCATATATATACCGGCATTTTTCTAGTATTTTTATTGTATCTTCCGATAAAAGATTGTCTGTTCCATTGTTAATTCTGTAGATTTCACTGTCCTTATTGCTTACAGACCATAACTCATCAAGTCTTTTTATCTCATACTCGGTAAGCTCCAAGGCTTCATCCGCCTCCCTGCCGTAACAGGTTATGCTCATGTAGGTATCCATGGCGGTAAGGTTAAGCGTTCTTTCTTTTTTGCCCTTATAACCGCCACAGGCTGTGAGCAAAATGCCCACAGCCATAGTTGTAAATAATAATATAAGCCTGTTAATCTTTTTCATAATCAGCCTATCATTCCCTTTAAAAGTGATACTGCATTATTAATGCCGATTGTAGAACTGTTTATTACAACGTCATAATTATGGTAATCATCCCATCTGAGACCTGTATTAGCTTTGTAATAATTACTTCTCTTCTTGTTGAATTTCTTCATTGTACTGTCAATTTCGTTGTCTGCAATTCCGTATTCACGGCTGATGCGCTCTCTTTTATCATCTTCGTCACCATAAATAAATACACGCAGTACATTCTGTCTGTCACTAAGTGCCTCATAGGCACAATGCCCTAAAAATATGGCAGGACCTTCATTAGCAAATTCTTTAATAATCTTCTGCTCAGCAATATATACTTTACCTTTTAAGTCGGTATAATCGGTATCACCTGACTGAACCTTTGTCATTACATATAATGAATACAGAAAACTTCCTGTAGCATCCTCTTCATACTGTTCAAGCTTCTCAACAGACATTCCTGCCTTTCTTGAAAGCTCCTCAAGTATTTCTCTGCCGTAGCATGGGATTTCACATTCTTTTGAAAGTTTTTTTGCAATTTCTGTTCCTGCACTTCCGTATTCTCTTTCAATTGTAACATATCTGTACATAACCTAGCCCCTTTCCGCTTTTTATGAAGCCTGTTCAAACTGGCTGTTATAAAGGTCTGCATAGAAGCCTTTTCTGGCAAGAAGTTCTTCATGTGTACCTTTTTCAATAATGTCTCCATCTTTCATTACAAGGATAAGGTCTGCATTCTTAATTGTAGATAATCTGTGGGCAATGACAAAAGATGTCCTGTCAGCCATGAGTTTATCCATTGCATCCTGAATCTGTAACTCAGTTCTTGTATCAACGGAACTTGTTGCTTCATCAAGTATTAACATCGGCTTATCCGCAATCATTGCTCTCGCTATTGTAAGCTGCTGCTTCTGTCCCTGTGAAAGATTTACCTGGTCATTAAGTATTGTATCATATCCGTGGGATAATGTCTTTATAAAATGATCAAGTCCTACCGCACGACATGCTTCTTTTACCTTTTCATCGGAGACACCCTCTGTACAATATACAAGGTTCTCTCTTACTGTTCCCTCAAAAATCCATGTGTCCTGTAATACCATACAGAACAATGAATGGACGTCCTCACGCTTCATGTCTTTTGTAGGAACGCCGTCAATCCTGATAACACCGTCATTAATCTCATGGAATCTCATAAGAAGGTTCACAAGTGTTGTCTTTCCGGCCCCTGTAGGACCTACAATCGCTATCTTCTGTCCCGGTTTTACATTAACGGAAAAATCTTTAATGACAATCTTATCTGAGCCTTTATAGCCGAATTTTACATGTTCAAAGTCCACATAACCTTTAACATTTTCAACCTTTCCGGTCTTGTCATCTTCATTTTCCATTTCTTCTGCTTCAACAAACTCAAATACACGTTCTGCTGCCGCCGCTGCTGACTGCATTGACTGCATAGCCTGTGCAATCTGGGATAAAGGCTGTGTGAAAAGACGGATATATATCATAAATGCAACAATTACACCAAATGATATTTTTCCGTTCATGGCAAGTACAGCACCGACGATACATACTGCGACATATCCGAAGTTACCGATAAAATTCATAATAGGCATCATAAGGCCTGATAAACACTGTGCCTTAAAAGCGCTGTCACGAAGATTTTCATTCATTCTGTTAAATTCTTCTGCTGCCTTTTCTTCTCCGTTATATGCTTTGACAACTGTGTGCCCTGTGTATATTTCTTCAATCTGTCCATTAATTTCTCCGAGATGCTTCTGCTGTCTCTTGAAATACTTCTGTGATTTGCCCATAATTATCATCATAAGGGCAAATCCGAATAAAGACGACAGTATTGCCGTTACGGTCATAAGAACATTGGTCTTAAACATCATAAATACAGAACCTAAAAGCAAGGTAACGGATGATATAAGCATACCTACGCTCATATTAAGGGACTGTCCTATCATATCTACATCATTGGTTACTCTCGAAAGGATATCACCTGTCGATGTTGTATTGTAATACCACATAGGAAGTCTGTTAATTTTTTCAGAAATCTCATTACGAAGGTTCTTACTTATCTTCTGTGTAACAACTGCCATTATCTGTCCCTGAAGTATTGAAAGAACAGTACCGGAGGCATACAAAATCACAAGTGTTATACCAATGTTAAATACTTTATCCATATCCACACCGGTCATAAATCCTGCGGTAATTGTATTGGTAAGGTCCTTTAACTTATCCGGACCGATAAGTGTAAATATCGTAGCAGCTACCGAAAAAATAACGGCACAAAGCATTGCATACGACAACTTTTTATTATATTTTAAAATTTTAATCCATGTTCCCTTAAAATCCTTGGATCTCTCCACAGGTCTGCCGGCTCCGTGTCCTCCACGTCTAGGAGGATTGTTATATTGTCTGTTTTCTTCCATATCAGAGTTCCTCCTTTGATAACTGCGAATATGCTATCTGTCTGTATACTTCACAATTTTTCATAAGCTCATCATGCTTACCCATTCCTGCAATGGTACCATTTTCCAGAACAATTATCTTATCTGCATCTCTTATCGTGCCGATTCTCTGTGCAACAATAATCTTTGTAGCATCAGCACATTCTTTTTTAAGTGCAGAACGTAAAGCTCTGTCGGTTCTGTAATCAAGTGCCGAGAATGAATCATCAAAAATAAATATCTCCGGATGACGGCACACGGCTCTTGCTATTGAAAGTCTCTGTTTCTGGCCTCCTGAAAGATTACCTCCGCCTTGTGCTATATAAGAATCATATCCTTCACCCATTTTTTCAACAAATTCGGATGCCTGTGCGACATATACAGAATCCACAATATCAGATTCCATAAAGCCATCTTTTCCATTATCACCGTATGCAATGTTACTTTTAACCGTTCCTCCGAATAATGTAGCTTTCTGCGAAACATATCCGATTTTGTTACGAAGTTCTTTCTGTTTGTAATCTTTTACATTTACGCCGTCTACCAGGACTTCGCCTTCAGTGACATCATAGAATCTTGGAATAAGATTAATAACGGTACTCTTACCACATCCGGTAGCTCCTATAATCGCCAATGTCTCACCTTTTTTAACAGAGAAGCTGATATCTGACAATACATAATCTTCTGCATCAGGATATTTAAAATTAACATTCTTAAATTCAATTTCACCTCTGATACCTGAATCTTTAATATCCTTGTCTCCATCTTCTATAGTAGCTTCCGTATCAAGCACTTCATTAATACGCTTAGCTGCTACGGATGCTCTCGGCAGAATAATAAATACCATTACCATCATCATAAATGCCATTACTATCTGCATTGCATAAGAAGAAAATGTTACCATATCGGAAAATAAAGTTATTTTGCTCATCATATCGGCTTTATTAATGAGATATGCCCCTATCCAGTATATGGCAAGAGGGAGTCCGCTCATTATAAGCTGGATACCCGGCATCATAAACGACATTGTCCTTGATGTAAAAAGTTGTGTCTTTGTAAGGTTATTATTAGCGGTTTCAAATTTACTTTCCTGATATTTCTCGGCATTATATGCTCTTACAACATTGATACCTGTAATATTTTCCCTGGTAACCCTGTTGATATCATCTGTAAGTTCCTGAAGTTTTTTGAACTTAGGAAGTGCTATTGATACACAAAGACCTACTATGATAAGTAATACCGCAACAGCAACACCTGTTGAAAATGTCCACTGCCAGCTCTTTGCTGATATTTTGCACACCGCCCATATTGCAAGAATAGGAGCTTTAATCAATACCTGAAAGCCCATTGTTACAAACATCTGTACCTGTGTAACATCGTTGGTTGAACGTGTAATAAGACTCGCAGTAGAGAATCTTCCAATTTCCTCCATTGAAAATCCCTGGACCTTATTAAAAAGTTTTGCTCTTAATACGGCTGAAAAATCTGAAGCTATTCTTGAAGAAATAATAGCTACAACAACCGTAGCCGCAAGACTTCCGAATGCACAAAGCAGCATTTTTCCGCCTGCTGCCATAATATCTGCCATCTTGCTTCCGTCGGTCTGGACAAGTGCCGTAATGTCTGCCATATAGTCAGGTATCGTTAAATCAAGCCATACCTGGAGAACTACAAAACCTATGGCAAAAAGCATCATAAGCCAATTTCCCTTTGGCAGGTTTTTAAGTAATTTAATCATCTTCTGTCTACTCCTTTCGACTGTATAACTGTTAATATATACCACTTTTCTAAACTCAATCTAAACTAATAATAAACATAATATTAACTTTATTCATAATATAACCGTAAATGTATTGATGTTCTTGTCGCTGTTCACCTCAATTCTTCCCTTATGGAGTTCAATAATCCTGCTTACAAGTGCAAGTCCTATGCCCGTTCCTTCGGTGGAATGTGATGAATCCGACTGATAGAATTTTCTAAAAATTTTATTAATTTCCTCATCTGCAATGTGAGGTCCCTTACCGGAAATACTAACATAAATATGTTCACTTTTATTAGATATCCTTATGGAAATTTCTTCACCTTCAGGAGAAAATTTGATGGCATTATCTAAGAGATTAATCCATACCTGCTTCATCATCTCCTCATTGGCATTGATTGTATATTCGCCAAAATCAATATTCATATTAATATTTCTGGCTGTCCATTTACTTTCAAGGAGAAGCACCGTAAGGCGTATCTGTTCCGAAAGATTATATTCCGTAACATTAGTAAGTATACTCTGGTTCTCAACCTTTGTAAGGTTAAGTATACCGTTCGCCATTGTATATAATCTTTTCATTTCCTCTTCTATTATGCCAAGATATTCTTCTCTTTCTTCATCCGTTAAAATATTTTTTCTAAGAAGTTTTGTAAATCCAAGGATAGAAACAAGAGGAGTCTTAAATTCATGGGAAAAATCATTGATAAAATTGCTGCTTAACAGTTCGGTATTCTGAAGTTCTTCTGCCATCTTATTGAAACTGTGTTCTACTTTCTTAAGTCCCGGATTTTTATTGAAATTAATTCTCACAGAATAATCTCCATCTGCAAGCCTGTCCATACCCTTTATAAGCTCGTCCAACGGCTTCACAGGTATCCTTGTGAATATTATTGAAACAATAAAACCTATAAGTATGCTGGCACCCAATATGCAACAGATAACCATAATTACCCGCGTTTTACTTGATCCGTTAATGGTAATAATTCCCGAATGGATAAGAATTGTGGATATGGTACCCACAATTAACATAGAAACCGTCTGTATCAGAAATACAATAAACGATGATATTAATACTAATTTCTTTTTCATATATGCTTTTATACCTTCTTAACAGCCTTGTATCCAAGACCTCTTACCGATACTATCTCAAATTCCTTTATATTTTCAAATCTTTTTCTTAATCTGCCTATATGCACCGTTACAGTCTCCCAGCCTGTATCCGTATCTGTACCCCATATCTCATCCATAAGCTGGATTCTTGTATATATTCTTCCGGGATTGGACAAAAGAAGATAAAGTAACTTAAATTCTTTCTGTGGCAGAAGAATCTCCTCGCCATTTACATTTACGGTAAAAGAATCATAATCAAGAACCACACTGCCGATTGTTATCTTTCTGTCACCGGCAATTTTCAGTCTGCGCTCTATTGCTTTTATATGAAGAAGCAATTCTTCTTCATCCACCGGTTTTACAAGATAATCATCAATTCCTGCTTTAAACCCTTTTTTCCTGTCGTCAGGCAGTTCCTTTGCTGATACCATGATTATCGGAATGTCCTGATTGCTTTTTCTGAGTATCTTTGTAAATTCGTAGCCGTCAAGATTGGGCATCATTATATCAGCTATAACCATATCCACATGATGCGTATTATATATTTCAAGTGCCTTTTCCCCATCCTCTGCAAGAACCGGCTTATAGCCGGCTCCAAGAAGTATGGCATTCATAAGTCTGCGTGTGTTTTTATCATCATCTATAACAAGAATTTCAAACATTTATCTAACCTTCATACATAAAATAACGTTGGTTGTTGATATAGTCTTCCTTTGAAGCAAGACATTTTTTTATCTTATCGCCTATCTTAACAAATTCATCCACAAGAGCAGGGTCAAAACTCGTTCCTCTTCCCGCAATAATCATTTTCATTGATTTTTCATGGGAATATGGTTCCTTATATGGTCTTTTGGAAGTAAGTGCATCATATACATCAACTATGCTCATAATTCTGGCAACAAGCGGAATCTGCTCTCCCTTAAGGCCTTCCGGATATCCGGTACCATCCCATTTTTCATGATGATATCTTGAGACCTGTTCCGCAATTTCACCAAACTGCTTATCCTCTATCCTGCCTGAAAGAAAATGGAAAATATCGCCGCCTATCACTGCATGTTTTTTCATTTTTTCAAATTCTTCCCCACTTAATGCGGAAGATTTTCTTAAAACAGCATCTTCAATGGCAATTTTACCCACATCATGGAGAGGTGCCGAACGGCATGCCTTTTTAACGACAACCGGAGTCAATACATCTGAATACTCAGGCAGTGTTACAAGATAATCTATAAAACACTTGTAATATATGGCGGTATTCTTTAAATGTCCGCCGGTTATACCGTCCCTTGATTCGACAAGTCCGGCAAAACTAATTGCCATAATATCATACATGTCCTCAATTTCGCTGACTTTTTCCTCTACAAGCTCCTCTAACTTATGCTCGTATTTTGCAAGCTTAATCTGTGTCTCAATTCGCTTTCTGACAACCTTTGGAACAAAAGGTTTGGTAATATAGTCCACACTTCCCATATCAAAGGCCCTGACCTCAAAATCAGGATTATCAAGTGGTGTTATAAAAATAACCGGTATATGGCTTGATTTATCATTTGTCTTAAGAAATTCCAGTATGTCAAATCCATCCTTTGCTGACATGGTGGAATCAATAAGAATCAGCTCCGGTATTATATCACGTATTATAAGCAGTGCATCTTCAAAACTGTCGGCTGTACATATTCTGTAGCTGTCAGAAAGGATATTCATAATTTCCTGAATACCATCCACATCTACATCAATAACCAGAATTGTATCCTTAACCATCTTATCATCTTCCTTACTAAATTGTACAAATACGCATTGTATCATCATCAGACTCAAGGTCTGACGCAAGTATCACAACAATATTATCTCCACGCTTTACAAGTCTGCTTTCTACTGCTTTAGAAACAGCATACTCAACAAACTTATCTGCACTATCAAGGTTCTCTGCTGCAACAGGAGTAATACCCCATACAAGGTTAAGCTGATTGCGTCCTCTTTCGGAAATTGTAGCTGCAATTACAGGACATTCCGGATGAAAACGGGATAAAATATTAGCTGTAGCACCGCTTCTTGTAAGAACGACTATTGCTTTGGCATCAAGATATTTTGCCGCATTGTATGCCGAAGCACAGATGGCATTTTTAAGATTAGGTTCCATATCTGCACTACTATCCACATACTTTTCATAATAATTAATGGTATTTTCTGCATTAACGGCAATATTAGCCATTGTTCTTACAGCTTCCACCGGATGCCTGCCTGCCGCAGATTCGCCTGAAAGCATAATTACCGTAGTTCCATCATAAATTGCATTGGCAACATCGGATACCTCTGCCCTTGTAGGTCTTGGATTCTCTGTCATGGACTCTAACATCTGTGTGGCGGTAACAACAATCTTACCCTCTCTGTTACATTTCTCAATCATCATCTTCTGGATTGCAGGAATCTTTTCAAAATTAATCTCAACACCCATGTCTCCTCTCGCAACCATAATTCCGTCACTGAGTTCAAGTATCTCGTCAAAATTGTTAATACCCTGTCCATTTTCGATTTTACTGATAACCTTAATATCCTGTCCGCCGTTATCCTTAAGGAATTTACGAAGTTTCTTAAGGTCATCTGCACATCTTACAAAAGAAGCGGCAATATATTCAACATTATGTTCTATGCCAAAAAGAAGATCCGATTTATCAACATCATTGAGATAAGGCATAGGTATCTCAACATTAGGAATATTAATGCTCTTATGGTTACTTAACTTTCCGCCGGTTATAACTTTACAGATAACCTTACTGCCTTTAATTGCCGTAACCTTAAGTTCTATCTTGCCGTCATCCACAAGTATTTTTGTGCCTACTTCAACATTCTTTGCCAGCTTGTCATAGGTAAGTCCTATTCTTTCCTTGGTTCCCGGAGTCTCTTTATCAGTATCAAAAGTGAATAGACTTCCTTTTTCAACAACAACGGAACCATTTTCAAAATCCTTAAGTCTGATTTCCGGTCCTTTGGTATCAAGAAGTATAGGAATATGCCTGTTAAGTTCCCCCGCGATTCTTCTTACCCTGTTAAGTCTCACTTCCTGTTCTTCATGTGTTCCGTGAGAAAAATTAAGTCTTGCACAGTCCATTCCTGCATTAATGATTTGCGTAATCCGTTCGTCGCTGTCTACTGCTGGTCCGAGTGTACATATAATTTTGGTTTTTCGCATACATGCTCCTCCATACAAAATTAATAATAATATTTTACCACATATGCAGGTGTTTTTTAACTATTATTTTAGTTTTTTTGATTTTTTTAGCATTACTGAAGTTATTAGTGAAGTAAACGGAACGGTAAGCACTATTCCCATAGTTCCGGCTATTCCCTTCATAATCTCAATTCCGATGGAATACATATTAATAATCTGGTGTAGCTGGTAGGAATAAGCATAAATTATCATTACAAGATTAATGCTTCCGCCCACATAGGCAAGTATAAGGGTATTTGCCATTGTTCCTATCATGTCCCTGCCGATTGTTATTCCTGACTTAAATAATTCTTTCTGCGTAATATCAGGTATTTTGGTATTGATTTCGTTAAGTGATGAGGATACAGACATTGCCACATCCATAACTGCACCCATTGACGATATCAATATTCCGGAAAACAGCATGCCTCCGATATCAAGTTTTGAATTCTGTCCCACATACATAAGTGTCTCTATTTCATTTACATTCATACCCGTTATATGTGACGTTTTACCGAATACAACAGCTATCAGGCCTGCAATAACAACACCCGCTATCGTTCCTGCCATTGCGGCAATGGATTTTAATTCAAAATCAGCAATCAGTATATGTGTAACAACGGTAACCATAATCACCGTAATTATTGCTGCCAGAAAAGGAGATACCCCGGCATACATCATGGGAACATATAAAAATATAACCACAATAAATGTAAATATAAGCGCTATAAGCGAATTAATTCCTCTTTTTCCGCCTACCATCCACATAACCGCCGCAAAAGCACATAATAAAAGTGCAACCGGAAGTTCCCTGTCATAATTATATACATTAGCGGTAAGCATGCCGTCATGTTCACTTATATTAGCGATAACCTTTGTTCCGATTTTGCAATCTGCACCATACAGATAACCATTAAGGCTGTATGCCTCCACATATTCCCCCTTATGTTCTCCTGAAGTGATAAGTAAAGTAACCTTCTGGCCACCATCCGAGCTGTCGGATCCGGCCTGAAGGTTATCTTTTTCTACCACTCTTGCCTTGACAAACTTTGTATTATCATCAGCAAGAAGCGGTACTTTTTTTATTGTTTTATTAAAAGCAAACACTAATATCACTATTCCGAGAACCGCAAGGTACTTCCCATATCGTGATACTATTTTTCCCAATTGCTTTCTTTCCTTCCCATATAGATTACGAGACCCGCAAGACCTGCTACAAGCAGTGTTCCTCCGATTGCAACAGCTACCATTGAACTGTCTCCAGCCTTAGGATTGCTGTCGTTGCCGTCATTGCTGCCATTGTTGCCATTACTGTCATTGTTCTCTTTGTTGTTATCAGGAGTTGTGACAGTTTCGGTATCTTTAAGTTTCAATGCTTCTATGCCTGCAAGAACCTTGTCAGCTGCTTCATTAAGCATATCGGCATTTACAACAGGAAGTATTGCGTCCGTAATCACGTTACCGCCTTCAATCTGACGATAAATTGTTTTATCAAGAATTGTTGAAAGACCTTTCCTTAATCTGTTTGCCTTGCTTCCGCTTGCAAGAACGTCCTTGTCATCATCATTTTTTACGGTACCATAGCCTTTGATTGGATCATCTGCTGTATTGTAAAGTGCAGATAATGTATCAATATAATTATCTTTGTCGGTTGTATATGCTTTTCTGATATTCTTTAATGCATCAAGACTTAATTTTAAAGCATTAAGACTTTCATCTGTATATATTTCTCCATCTGATACAAGTTTTTCCGCATTATCAATAATTTCATCTATAGTAAGCGAAGCAGATGTTTTTCTGATTGTAAAATCATCGGCATACTTTGCACCTGTGTAATCGTAAGTCTTGATTGTCAGTTCACTGTCTGAAAAATCAATTGTTGAGAAAGAAGGAAGCATTGCATTAGTTCTTTCTGCAATATAGTATGGTGTATAATTGAGAAGATTATAGTATTTTGAACCTGAGCCGGAACCTGTTGTTATGTAAAGAGTTCCCTCAGGATCGGTTACGCTTCCTGATGAAATATCATAATCGATTACATTACCGTCAAGTACCTGATATGATCTTGAATAAGTGTGGTCATGGCCTGTAAGGCAGACATCTACATCAAATTCGTCCATAAGAGGTGCAAATATAACTCTGTTGGTTGCTGCATCCGTATCTGCATGAGGCTGACCTGAACCATATATGTCACTATGGAAAATCACAACTTTCCACTTAGCATTTTCATTTGAGGCAATAGCTTTTTTCATAAGCTCCCTGTGTTCTGCCTGATTTCTATTGTTACTGTTAAGTGATATAAAAAGCACATTGCCATATGAAAAATAATAATCCGACCCTGCATTGGTTGCTCCCAGGCTGTCACCGGTATTAGGATTATTGAAATGTGCACTATAATCCGAACCTGCTGTATCGTGGTTACCGATTGTAGATGCTATCGGAAGGCTTCTGAATACTTCCGGATAAAGATAACCCGCATATTCGCTTTCCCTTGTTTTTAAATCATCGGCGTTTGAAGCTCCGGACTTATCAATCTGGTCTCCTGCAGATAAAAGGAATGACGCATCAGGACATACCTGTTTTGCCATACTCATTGTTTTGTTCCAGTTATATGTATCCCTTGCCACAGATGAATCTGTTGCTGATTTATCATCACCTGAACCTGAAGCACCAATCTGTGGGTCTCCTGTAAGTATAACCGAATATTCCGATGAATTGCCGGTCTTGTACGAATAAGCTGCTGACCATACAGTCGATTGTCCGTTATAATTATCTGTATAACAATATTCATATTCTGTATTGTCTTCAAAATAACCTTCTACAGATACCTTATTGGAGGTCTGATAATTCTTTCCCTGCCAGTTATCGGCGTCTACCGTGCTGCCTGTTCCTTCAAAAACCTTTGCCTGTGATCTTGCTCCGTTTTTCCATACCATGACTGCCGGTTTAGATGTATTTTCTGAATACCATGCGAAATTAAGATCTTTTTCTGTCTTACCCGGTGTAAGTGCCACTTTAGCTGAATCATCATAATTTCCGGCTGTTCTCCATACGCTGTCTCTCCATGTAAGAAACTCATTGCTTCCGTCTGTCTGACTTGCCGTACTTCCTGCCTGGTATTCTCCGTAACCATATGCTACAGTTCCAAATCCTGTAACTGTTACAGCTGCTACAGCCATAAGGCATGCTGCCTTTTTCAACAATTTCTTCCTAATCATATTGTTTCCTTCCTTTTTGTAATTATTTCTTACAAGAAAAAAGTATCAAAAAGAAAGTAAACTAACTATCTCACTAAAATATTATTTATGTAAAATTAAAGTATAATTTTTTTACCGCATTTAGGGCAAAAATCAAATCCTTTTTCCAATTGTCTGCCGCAATACGGACAAAAATTCACATCCGCTCCTCCGGCATTACTACCCCTGTCATATTCTTCTTTTTTTCTTCCGTATTGTTCATTCAATGGATCTTTTTCCTCATTTTCATCAACAATATCAAAAATCGAATATCTGTCCTTTGCTGTTGCATTATGATATGAATACACCGCCATGGCAATTGCGATTACTATAAAAATAATTCCGAATGGCAGCATAAATCCACCCCCGATTGCAACCGCAAACACGCACCAAAATACCCCAAACACTGCTGCTCCTATGGCACTTACCATATTAAGTTTAGAGGGACCTCGTCCCGGTTTAATACTTTTCATTATAAAACCCTCCTTATCTGTTAATTTTCTAAAATAAATCCAGCATATTGTCAAGATAAATTGCTTCCCTGACTTTTAAGTGGTACTCGGGCTTAGTCATATAATACAGCAAAAATTCCAGAATAAGGGCACTTCCCAGTCCCCGTCCTTCTATTTTAAATTCCGAAAAGCCCATCGGCATATAGACTTTTTTAATGTCCTCTACACCTATAAATCCCGGATTTAACATCGCTTTTGAAAAAATATATCCATCTTCTGCATCAGGTGATGTGCAATAATGCTCTGTACCTGTCTCCCCAAGGGATTTGCGGCTGACACTCTCATAGCATTTTTTTCTGTCGGAACATCCAAAATTACAACATTCATTGCAAAGAAACTCCGTTTTTTTCTTTTGTCTTTCTGATAATGTGCTTAATCTGTCAAATCTCTTATTAAATCTGAAATCAGGTACAACGTATCTGAACTCTTCTCTGTCGGTTTCATTTTTAAACTCATTAAAATCTGTAATTACTTTAGTTGTGGATGACACATAATAGAACTTAGGGTAGTTTTTTTGGATATATTCCATCAATAAATCGGAATATATGATAATACCGTTTTGTGAATCTTCAAACAAACTGCATAACCTGTTGCATTTTCTGTCTGACAGATGTTCCTCCCTAAGCAATGAATTGCTGAACGTGAGTCTTGCAGAGATTCCGTACTCCTTAAGAAGGGCATACACCTCATCCGCATTCTCTTCCCCAAAACCGACACGTCCCCCGCCCCAGACACAATCCGGGGGTGCCCCGTATATGGAGCCTATATCACACCATTCATAAAAATATTCCCTATGTTCATAAAAAAGAGGCAGGAACACCTTGTACAATTCATAAAATTCAAATAATCCCGGCAAGTGGTAATGTGCTTTATCATTAATTTCAGTCATTGCAAAACTTCCATACATAAATTAAAGTACTCTTTGTCTTCTTCGTATTCTTCGTCTTCGTCTTTTTTTATTTACACTGCGCAAATAATCAATAATCCAATAGGCAGATACCAATACTATTAACCAGCCTAAACAGGCTATCCACACCATAACAAGTTCCGGTGAATCTTTTTCAAGAAATAATAAAGGAACTGCATTTCCTATTAAAAATACAGATGCTATATACCACAAAACAGATATTGCATTATTGTATTTTTTGATACTATCTACTTCTGGCTTCTTTAAAAAAGTATAATAGCCTGCCGGCTTGTCTGATTTACGTATTTTAATTCCCATTACAAGAAAGCCAATCGCTACACCTACGCAAATTAAAAAAGCTAAAATCATATATTAACCTCCACGATACTTAAATTCTCGACCTGTAGTGAACTACCCATTGTCTAAAGCCAATGGGCTTCCTGCTTCACTGACCTCGCAACCTGTCTTTTCTTGCCGGTATATACAATGTATTTCAATGGCTGGCGGTTCTTCGCTGATGGGGCAGTGCCGCCGCTTCCACTAACATTCCGTTTCATAATCATAATCCTTACTCTTTCTATTTTATACTTCTGAAAATTAATGTCAATTAATATTTAGCGGGGTATGTTAGTTAGTGTAGTTTTTTATGTTTGGGCAGGTGGAATTTTCCACTGTTTGGGTAGAGATTTACGAATGGCGGAGCTGGGATTCTCTACCTTTTCGGCTGATTTTCGCTGTTTGGGTAGAGATTTCCGGACGGCGGCTGCGGGAATCTCTACCTTTTCGACAGATTTTCGCCTTTTGGGTAGAGATTTACAACTGGCGGCTACAGGAATCTCTACCTTTTTCCCGGGTTTTCCGCATTTTGGGTAGAGATTTCCAATCGGCGGCTCTGGGAATCTCTACCTTTTTCCCGGGTTTCCCGCCTTTTGGGTAGAGATTTCCAATCGGCGGCGTTTGGATTCTCTACCTTTTTCCCAAGTTTTCCGCCTTTTGGGTAGAAATTCACGATCGGCGACTTTTGGAATCTCTACCTTTTCGGCAGATTTTCGCACTTTGGGTAGAGATTTACAACCGGCGGCTGCGGGATTCTCTACCGTTTCGGCCGATTTCCGCCTTTTGGGTAGAGATTTCCGGATGGCGGAGGTGTGGTGGCTTTCTTTTGCAGCCACGTCATCACCTGCACATCCATTTGTACAAAAAATAGTCTGAGGCACAATGTACCACCTACTGATACACCATGCCTCAGAC
>OHMI01000112.1_pt1 | contig 42970 bp, 40 predicted proteins | sample 1569271 | NCBI WGS metagenome assembly OHMI01 (sample SAMEA3879529, study PRJEB24766) | human gut metagenome | biome: human-associated habitat; feature: feces | place: USA | collected 1985/1987
TTTTTTAATTCATGTATATTATAATAAAATTAATTTTACCATTGTTCTTTCAAAGGTAAATGATCTGGATCGTAAATGCCTCCTGCTCCTCCCTTTTTTATATTCCAATCTTCATCAAATGTCATAGGTATCCAATATTCATCAGAAATACAAAGAAAAAAAGTTGGCCTAAGTGCAAGACTACTCCAACTTCCGCAACATCTAGTAACTGAATAATATAATTCTCCTGCTAAATTTTTAACTTCTCTACTTTCATAAAGTAATTTCATAAACTCTTCATCAAGACCCCTATATATTTTACTTTTCTTAAAATTTATTGTCCCATCATCATTAAGAACGTAAACATTTTTAGCTCGAGTTTCTTCAGTTGGTTTTGGGTTATTAATCTCATCCCATATACTCTCATATTCTTCTTTACTTATAATGTCTCCTGTATATGGATCTCTATATTGATTATTATTTACTACTGTTGTTGGTGGATTAGTTACTACTTCTTTTACTGGTTGTGTAACTGCTTCCGTTGGTTTTGCTGTTGTTGGTGGATTAGTTGTAGTAATAATTAATTCTGTAGTTGTTTTCTCTTTATCTGTTGTCGTTTCTAATTCTCTTTCTGTAGTCACCTGTTCCGTGCTTGTTGCTGTTTCTTTTGATGTTGTCTCTTTTTCCATTCTGGTTGTCCTATCCAGACTGACGGTTGTTTCTTCTACAATCTTTGTACCAGCTATATTATCATTTTTCCCTGTTTTTCTGATAATCAACATAACCAATGAGACCAGAATTATTGCGGCAGTTATGCCTCCGCATAGGATAATAACTTGTTTTTTCGGTATTTTTCTTTTCATTGGAACTTCCTCTTTCATAAAAATATTTTTAGTATATTATATCTTAATTTAATCATCTTTGCAATTTATTTGTATTGCATTAGTAGTGCATACTATTTATTAATTTTGTAATACCATTGTGCTTACAAGGAGGTAATTTAATGTTTCAGATTAAACCTGATAAGATTGAAACCGAAAACAAGACCATTAGGTTTCCGGTACCGCTGCTTGAAAGAATAGATGCCGTATTAGATGAAAATAATGTAACATTTTCAGGATTTGTAATACAGGCTTGTAAGTACGCACTAGATAACATAGAGGAAAATAAGCTCGAAAAAAAATAACTCTATATTGTAGACCGCAGCATAGTTTAGTTACACTGTATCTAACTATCTGTGGTCTTACAAATCCTGTATACGTCTATATTAACAGATATAATCATTTCAGTTAGGACAAAATCCACTATATTTTATTGATATATGTATGTTTGCTCTTGTTAAATAAATAAGTTTCTTTCTGCATCTTATTTATAAATCTAATAAGTTTCTTATTCGTTCCCTTAGTTTTAATTTCTCCACCGAATAATAACAGGATGTGCCATCTTTTCATTTTTTTACTATGATCTTTACCATTTTCATCGTCCTCAACAAGCTCAGCTATTCTTTCATATGATGTACTTCCATATTTTTCATAAAATTTTATAAAATCATTGTAATACACATCCTGATTAAATTTGTATTTTGCGTAACCGTCAGTCAGTATCTTATCCTCCCTTACATATCTTTTCTCAATATCACTTATCGTTAATTTCTTTGCCATATTTTCTCTCCTTATTCATTTACAATACAAGTAATATTTGTAAAGTAAAAGTGGATTTTTTTGAATATTTACATTATAGTATAGTAAAGAATTGCACAATTTTATGTGCATATATGAAAGGAAATAAATATGTTCAGCAAATATGACACTGATTTAAAAGCAACCGGAACTATGCTCAGAAAAAATCGTAAAGGAAAGAGTCACCATATGCTCAACAAAAATTCTATCAAAACTATCCTAAATGTCAAGCACACTTGTATTGATAAATCCGGATGGACGCACAACCATAAGTAATTGGGAACGCCAGGGTATAACCAAAACTTACGAACTCCTTACCTTATGTAATTATTTTAAAACAGATGTAGATGCTTTCCTTGGTCGTACTACAATTAAATCAAAAGATATGGACGCAATTATGTCTGTAACAGGTCTCAATGAAAATGCAATTGGTGTCCTTGAAAACAATGAATATAATGCAAATTTTCTAAATTATATCCTTACTTTCACCTACGAAGATGATTCTAAAAAAAATATATTTAATGAAATGACTAGGCAGATTAGAACTCTTGCAAATTCTCAGATATTATATGATGTATTAAAGAGTGCCTTTGACCCATTTCTAATTAACAAAATTAAGGAATGGTATGAAAATTTTTACTCTTCTTGCTTTCCAATAGATATGAGCAATGAAAAATTTCTTGATTATATACGATCACAGTATAAGTTTAACGGAGAGGAAATATATTTCAGACATTTTCTTCCTGAGGGTGTTAAGTACACCCAGAATTATATATTAAATGAATTTGGAATTGAGGACTTTGATAAAATTTCTGAAAAGGATAAATATACCATTGTAACTGACGTAATAGCCCAGATATCTTATGAATATATGTCAAGCACTAAAGTCATGGTATTATCACGTCAAAAAATAATTGATACATTTGCCGATATGCTTGATGGTTTTATAAAAGATGAGGATATAAAATCTCACTTTCACACTGCTGAACTTGCAACACTTTAAAAATAACAACGACTCAATGTATGCCCAAATTTGCCACACATTGAGTCATATTTAATATGCAATCAGCCAATCAATTAAATCAACCGATTTTATTCCATCATAAGAGGAATCCATTCCCTTATTCATAGAAAGAACTATTTTCTCATAGTTATCATTTATCTTTTGGAGTGGTGCCAGTTCCCGTTTACGGACATCTTCACCTTCCATCGTTTCAGTAACTTGTATATAAATTTTATCGTCTGCCTTTGTTGCGATAAAATCCACTTCCAAATTATCAACCTTGCCTATAGAAACATCATAGCCACGGCGAATTAATTCAAAATATACAATGTTTTCCAATGCGTGACCACTATCACGATTTCTAAAACCCAGAAGATAATTTCTAAGTCCCATATCTACAATATAATATTTTCCAAGGGTTCGTAAAAATTCTTTTCCTTTGATGTCAAATCTTTTAATATCATAGAAAAAATATGCCTCCATCAGAGCATTAACATATGTCTGGACAGTATGAGCACTAGGAATTCCTTTTTTTCTGCCATCTTCAAGCAGACCCTCATTTACCAGAATATTTCCTATAGAAGAGACAGATATATTACTGCCTATATTATCTGCAAGAAACATAACAATCTTTTTCAAAAGGACAGGATCCGTTATTTTTTTCCGACCTCTAAGATTCTCCCGTTCAAGTATATCTCTCATAATTACAGTAGAATAAATACCTTCAAGTAACATCAATGCCTTTTCCTGATCCAGTCCTACATCCGCAATACCCGGCATTCCTCCGAATCTCATATAAGCATCAAATATTTCACGGAGTTCGTACTGTTCTCCGTTTCTATTAAGGACTTGTCTCCTGATGCCACCTAATGCACTTTTTGTTTCAATGATTTCAAAGTCATGAAAAGTAATAAATTCAGAGAATGACAATGGCAGCATCTTTATCTCTACACATCTTCCGGACAAATAAGTAGCATATTCAGAAGACAACATATATGCATTGGAACCCGTGACATAAATATCACAGTTAAAATCGACACGAAAAGAATTAACCGCATTCTCCCAGTCAGGAACACGCTGTACCTCATCAAAGAAAAGATACATTCTCTTATCCGGTACAATATGCTGTCTGACATATTCATATAAAGAATCACTATCCATATTTTTAAAAGCATAGGATTCAAAATTCATTTCAAGAATCTGTTCATCAAAGATACCCTCCTCTTTAAGATGACAAACCATCAGCTTAAGCAGGCTTGATTTACCACATCTTCGTATCCCTGTAACAACTTTAACAGGTTCAGTATCCTGAAATGCAATAATTTTATTCAAATATAAATCCCTTTTCTTGAGTTTATGTGTATCAATCATGCAACATTCCTCCTTATATCAGATAACATAGCATAAACTTTTATAAAAATCAAGTTTATGCAATTAAGTGCAAAAACTTTTATTTTTTAAGTATTTTTGCATTTTAAAGAGTTATTATTGCCATAACTATCTATTTTACATATTAAATTCATTTCCTGCCTGAAAACGGGCACAGTCCTTCATTGACGATTTCACTACAATTTTACTGTCTGATGTAATTTCCAATACAGCCTTTGCGCCATCATAATCTCTCGTAATTACAATTTCATTACCATTAACGGAATATGTTCCCTGAAAACCATCACCAGCTGCAACCTGGAAATATTTTTCTCCGTTGTAAGTCATTCCTCCCTCATTTTGCTTTATATAAATCAATGCCATAGTGTCAAATATACCATTATCTTTAAATTCAATTTCCCAACACTCCAAATCTGCCGAAATTCCACCTTCAACATTTGTTGTATAACAATAATATGACTGATTTTTCTTAAGATTATACGTCTTAGCAGGTGCAGGTTTAGTAGGTGTTGCTGTTGCAGGCTGCGTTGCTGCAACAGCCGCAGGCTTCGTTTCAGCCGTTGTAGGTGCAGTAACGGCTGGCTTTGTTTCGGCTGTGGTAGGTGCGACAGCCACTGGCTTTGTTTCAGCTGTTGTAGGCGATGCCGTTGGTTCTACAGTTGTTGATTTCTCTGCAGGCACTGTTATACTTTCATTTTCCATCTCTTTTTCTGAACTCTTTTCATCCAATGTTTCCTTTATAGACGTAGTTCCACCGGTCTCAACTAAATTCTCATTCACTCCAACGTTACCTTGTGTTTTATTCTTGCATCCTGCAAGTAAAATCCCACACATGGATATGCTCAAAATAAATAATACTGTTTTCTTCATTCCTTTGTCCCACTTTCTTTTTTGTATAAATTTTATATGGGTAGTATATCATTGCAGTATTATATTTGCAATATATTTGTATTGCAATATCAGGTATTACATTTATCAGTCGAAAAAGGAGCATGTGAATTAACGCATGCTCCTCAATTCAATTTATCCTAGAAATCAACTTCTGTATCGTAATAACAGCACTTAAGCAGTTTTTCCATTTCTTCTACGCTTGGCTGTCTTGGGTTAGAACCTGTGCAGGCATCGCCTATGGCATTAACTGCAATGTCATGTAACCTCTCCAGGAATACATTTTCAGGCACAAATCCCTGTGCAACCGGATAGCTGTCTGCACCGTAATTTTTAATGCAGTGCGGTATATTAAGTTCATCATTCATCTTACGGAGATAACCGATTAATGAAGCTACCTTTTCATCAAGGTCTGTTCCGCCAAGTCCCATAAAATCAGCAATTTCACCATAACGCTTCTTAGCCTGTTCATCCTTTGCGTTAAATGCAATTACCTTAGGGAGATACATTGCATTCGCAGCACCGTGAATGATGTGTGCGCCGTAATCGGCAAATGCCGCACCTGTTTTATGCGCCATTGAATGTACAATACCAAGAAGTGCATTAGAAAATGCCATTCCTGCGAGACATTGTGCATTATGCATTGAATCTCTTTTTTCCATATCACCGTTATATGAACCGACAAGGTCTCTTTGAATCATTTTAATTGCATGAAGTGCCAGTGGGTCTGTAAAATCACAATTTGCGGTGGATACATATGCCTCGATAGCATGTGTCATTGCATCCATACCTGTATGTGCCACCAATTTTTGTGGCATGGTTTCTGCCAGTTCAGGGTCTACTATTGCAACATCAGGTGTTATTTCAAAATCGGCTATTGGATATTTTATTCCTTTTTCATAATCTGTAATAATTGAAAAAGCAGTTACCTCGGTAGCGGTTCCTGAAGTAGAAGATATTGCACAAAAATGTGCTTTTTTACGAAGTGAAGGTATGCCAAATACTTTACACATATCCTCAAATGTAATATCCGGATATTCATATTTAATCCACATTGCTTTAGCCGCATCAATTGGAGAACCTCCTCCTATTGCAACAATCCAGTCAGGTTCAAATTCTGACATCGCTTTGGCGCCTTTCATAACGGTTTCCACCGAAGGGTCAGGTTCAATTCCTTCAAAAAGTCTGACTTCCATACCGGCTTCCTTAAGATACTGTTCTGCCCTGTCAAGGAAACCAAAACGTTTCATTGAACCTCCGCCAACACAAATCATGGCTTTTTTGCCCTGAAATGTCTTAAGTGCCTCTAATGCACCCTTTCCATGATACAAATCTCTTGGTAACGTAAATCTTGCCATAGTAATACCTCCTAAAATTATATTTTTATGTTTTATCCACTTTTACGATTGGAGTAAACTCTATATTGTTACTATTATTTTCTTTAAGGTAATTATTGAATCTGCCACTATCAGATGTTTCTTCAATCAAATAATTATAATCACCTTTAAGTTCCATTGATGACGTATTCCAGTAAACAGCATGTTCCATATCTGTATATGATATGCACACCGGTGCTATTTTACCACCCACTGTCAGTCCTGCCATCTTGTCAATAAACAGCCCGCTCTTACTGTCCTCTGCACTAATCTCAATTCCATAATCCATGTTACCATCTTCATTGACATACAGAATTCCTTCAGAGCCTTTTATTGTTATACTGTTTCCGTAATAAAAACCGTATGAACAGATATATCCAATATGACATTCGCCCTCAACCTCTATGGTAAAATCATTTCCCATAAGGTTGACAGCAATAACCTCTAAATTACAATCTTTAAGATGAAGTGTATTGGTATCGTAGTCATAGTACGTATTTTCATTTCCTCCGGATACAGGGTTGCTGTATGCTGCTCCCGACCACAGGTAATAATATGAATCTTCTTTTTCCTGACAGTACACATATTCTTCATCCAGAACAACGTTCTCAAGTCCATACTGAGGAACCGTAACCGCACCATTCGGGCTGCCATTTTCCAATACAGGTTTCAAAATATGCATATCATTATCATAGCCCCAGTCACCCACCGGCTCAACAACATCATTACTATTACTATTGCTATTGTTCTTCACATAGTCCAATGCTTTAAGCGGATTTACCTGCAATACTGTCAGAACCGCTGCACAAGAAGCTACAAGATACGCCATCATTTTGATTTTATGACGTTTTTTCAATTTATTATTATGACTGTCTTTTCCTGAATCATCACCATAAGAGTTATTCTCAAAATACTCGACAGGCATACGAAATTCTATAGACTGGCCGTTTTCAGAGGGCATATCATACTCTGCGGGAACATGATCTTCTTTTACATCGCATCCGGAAAATTCGTCATAATTTGAAGAATTGTTAAATTCATCTCTCATACAAACTCCTGTTTTACTTTACCTGTTATGTACATCAACCTGTGGAAATGGAATTTCAAATCCTTCCTTGTCAAATGCGCATTTTAATTCCTTGTTAAGTAATCTTCTGCCTGAAAAAAGATTTTTTTCTTCCACATCTGCCTTAAATTTCAAAACGACCTGAGAATCACCAAGTTCTTCCACTCCGAGGTACGATACATCACCAATAAATACGGTGGAATTTTTTTCTTTAATATTCTTTAACACAGCACCGATTCTCTTCTCAAAATCTTCAAGGTCGGTATTGTATGATACTCCTATTTCGCAGACTGCAACCGAACCGCTTTCAGAACGGTTAATAATGTTCTTTAAATCTGAATTATTAATAATTTTTGTGTTACCGCCTGTATCTTTAAGGCTGATTGTACGTATGCCGATGCTCTCAACTGTTCCTCGAAACCCGTTTACTTCTATTATGTCTCCTACATTAAACTGGTTTTCAAAGAGGATAAAAATACCTGTTACAACATCCGCCACAAGGCTTTCCGCACCAAAACCGAGGACAAGGGCAACTATTCCAAGGCTTGCAAAAATCGTACTTACGTTAACACCGATAAGTGTAAGTACCCAGCAGAAGCCGACTATAACAATTGCGTATTTTACAAGGCTCGCCACTACCGCTCCCATTGTTCCGACACGCCCCGTTTTCCCGCGAAACAAGCCAAAAAGTAACTGTAATACTGCGTTTATGGCAAATAACAACGCTATAACAATTATTATTTTAAGTAAAATTGTTCCGTTAAAATGCACCGTTCCTGCCACATCTTTAAAATTTTTAAAAACATCCATCTTAAATCCGACAGATATTCCAACTATCAGCAGGACAACTGCTATTCCAAGGCTTATAAAACGTGCTACCACACTTCTTTTTTTCATAAAAACCACATCCTTTCTATGCTGATTAGCATATTTCTATCCGCTTACTGCACTCTGAATTTTTTCCAGAACGTTGCCATTCCTCCTACAATATTTCCGGCTCATTATAAAGCCTTTGATAACCAATAAGTGTCCCAAATAAGCATACAATTATTTCATTATTAACTCATATAAATTTTACTATATTCGGGGGTTTTGTACAATAAAATATACAAAAAAGTACAATTAGAGCGAATTGTTTTTCCCCATACAAAAAACCTCCCCGACACCGCTACATAAATCTACCGGTATAAGGGAGGAATTTCACGCACCGTTAAGGTGTTTTTTTATATGTTAAATCTGTTTACTGCGTTCTGCATATTGTCTGCCTGTTCCGCAAGTACCCTTACAGAATCGGCAACAACCGCAAAACCTTTACCTGCTTCGCCTGCTCTCGCTGCTTCTATTCCGACACAAAGAAATCTGCTGCAAAATATCTTGATATTATTAAAAAAATGATTGTATAATTATAAAAAAATAAAGGAGTCAATAAATGTCAGATATTAAATGGGCAGTTCTCGGGACAGGTGTAATTGCCAACGAAATGGCGGTTGCCCTTAAGAAAATCGGAAGAAATATTTATGCAGTAGGAAACAGAACTTATTCAAAAGCAGTTGATTTTGCAAAGAAGTACGGAATTGAAAAGGTATACGATGATTATAATGATATGTTTACCGATTCCGATGTTGATGTAATTTATATAACCACACCTCACAATACCCATATTGAGTTTATGAAAAAGGCTATCCGGAACGGCAAACATATTCTTGTGGAAAAATCCATTACTTTAAACAGCCGCGAACTTAACGAAGCAATGGAACTTGCGGCTTTGCATAACGTTGTCATAGGTGAAGCAATGACCATATACCATATGCCGGTCTATAAAAAACTTAAAGAAATATTAGCTTCCGGCAGACTTGGCAAAGTCAATCTTATAACCATGAATTTTGGCAGTTATAAGGAATACAATATGAACAACCGTTTCTTTAACAGAAACCTTGCGGGCGGTGCCATGCTGGATATCGGTGTGTATGCACTTTCTTTTATCAGATATTTTATGACGGAAAAACCTGATAAACTCTTGTCCCAGCTTAAAAAAGCTCCCACAGGTGTTGATGAACAGGCAGGACTGCTTCTAATGAATAATGACGGCCAGATGGCTACGGTTATGTTGTCTCTTCACTCCAAACAGCCAAAAAGAGGTATGGTTTCATGTGAAAAAGGTTATATTGAAATAATGGAATATCCAAGAGCTTTTGAAGCCGTTGTAACTTATACAGAATCAGGCGAAAAAGAATGGGTTAAAGAGGGAGATACCCGGGATGCCCTTATATATGAGCTTCTTGACATGGAAAAAGCCATCAACGGGGATAAGAAATGTATGCTTCTTGATTATACAAAAGATGTTATGGATATGATGACCGAATTCAGAAATTCATGGAATTTTAAATATCCGGAGGAAGAACTGTAAGGTTCTCCCCCCGGATTAATTTCTCTTATAATTTATTCAATATTTTTGCCTAATTTTACAACTATGTAATCATGGTTTACAGCTTTCATAAACTTCCCGAATACATCTTCTGTTCTCATTTTCAGGCTTGAAGTATTAATGCACGGATGGCATCCGAAATATTCTTCTTTTAACACATCCTCATCAACCAGTAACTGAACATTATTGCCGGTATCGTTCATGAGTCCCAGCACACTCACGGAGCCCGGAGTAATATCAAGAAATTTTTCCATAAAATCCGGTGTAGCAAAAGACAGTCGCGGACTGTTAATCTGATGGGAAATTTCTTTTGTCATAAACTTCTTGTCCCCGCGCATAGCTAACAGGTAAAATCTGGTTTCCTGGGAGTTGCACAAGAAAAGATTTTTGCAGATAACCGCAGGTGCAAGTGTTCTGTCAATTTCAATGCAGGCTTCCATTGTCTCTGCCGGTTCATGGTCAACACGTTCATATTCTATTCCTAATTTATCAAGTAAATCATACGTGCGTATTTCTTTATCCAATCTGCCTGACATATCAGCAGGCCTTCCTTCAAACAATTCCATATCAGTTTCCTTCCGAATAAAAATCCGCCGGAGGCGGCTTACCTTTCCGGCGGATTCAATTATATCACAAATAGTATTCAAAGAAATCGGCAATTTTTATATTTTTTAAAACGCTGTAATACTTAAGCAAAGGCCTCCTGATATTCAAAAACAGGTGTTATTTTTTTACCCGTTTTATCTGAGTAGTATGATAAAAGAGCACTGGCATTACCCGCAGCTCCCACAAATAATCCAAGGTGTGCGTCCACATCCCATGGTTTTACTCTTGTCCATGCGTCATACCAACGGTTTCCTTCGCTGTCAGTATATGCATCATTTAAAAGCTTGTATGCTATTTTATCTGTAAAATCTTTATATTTTTCATTTCCTGTAAGTTTTGCAGCATCAATAAAATGTAAAAGTATACCTGAGGTTCCGCAGCAAATGCAGTTATTCCAGTAACCGGCTGAGTGTTTATATGGTACTCCGGCTTCTATCAGGGCTTCTGTAAGGCGGTTATAAAAATCAAGATATTCTTTATCGCCTGTTGCAAGATACAGCTCCCTTACTGTAATTCCGTCGCCAACAGGTCCATGGCAGAAGCCAAGATACGAAACATCATATTTGTTCTCCCCGCCTTTAAAGTAAAGGTATGGCACAATTGATGCTTTTTCGGTACAATTGGCAATTTCCTTCAGAAAATTATATCCCTGTACGGCATATTTTAAATATTCCTCATCCTTTGTTACTTCGTAATATTTTGTAAGAAGGTACACTATTCCTGCCGTTCCATGCGCAAAATTAGGTACAACACCGCCTGACGGAACACCTGTAAAATATACGCTTGGGTCAAAGAGTTCAAAATATATTGAATCACCGCTAAACTGCTTTTTTAATGAAAGTATGGCATCAAGAGCTTCTTTAGCGTATTTAAGATAATGTCCGTCTTTTGTCTTTTCCGCCAGATACATCCAATATGCAATGACACCACCGTCACCCATGTAATCGTACCATCCGTTCCAATGGATACCTTTTTCGTCTTTTACGCTCTGTGTATAAGAATCCTCTGCCAGAGTTTTGGCAAACTGAAGATACCTTTCATCCCCTGTTTTGTCATACAACAGCAATGTGAATATGCCCTGTCCTGACAGTCCGTTATATATGCCGGGATTTACAACATCTTCTTTTTCATAGGTATTTATAAGATATTCTGCCGCATCCTCTGCTTCTTCAAGATATTTTTCAGCACCTGTTAATTCATATAACTGTAAGTAAAAATATCCAATTCCTGCAGCTCCTCCGTAAAGTGAGGTATCTGTCAAAAATGAACTTTCTACCGCATCAGGATCTTTACCTTCGGTTCCGCTTATCTTCCAGTGCTTACCTTTTTCATCCGCAATTTCATATTTTTTTATCCAGCCGGCTGTTTTTTCTGCCGACTCAAGATAGTCGTTAAGTTTGCTTTTTCTGAATACATTTATTAATCTGTCTGCCATGGAAATCACCTCAACATTCTATTTATACTGATTGGTTGATAAATATTTGGTTCCGTCGTCAGCCATGATAATTACAATATTTTTGCCTGCATTTTCAGGTCTTTCTGCAAGTTTTGTAGCTGCTGCAAGTGCTGCTCCTGCAGACTGTCCGAGGAAAATTCCGTCTGTTCTTACAAGCTCTTTTGCTGCATCGTATGCCTCTGCTGCCGATACATCTACGATTTCATCAATTTTTGCTTCAAACTGATTGATAAGAGGAATTATAATATTTCCACCAATTTCAAGTGGGAAAACACCGTCGATTGTATTTCCTGTGTCATTATTAGCATCAAGTCTTGATTTGACATCAGGCTGTACACCGACTATCTGAATATTTTCATCTTTTTCCTTAAAATATTTGCTGAGTCCTGATATTGTTCCGCCGGTTCCGCCTAATAATACAACGATGTCTACTTTTCCATCCGTATCATCCCAGATTTCAGGTCCTGTTGTTTTATAATGCGCTTCTGCATTATGTCTGTTGCTGCACTGGTCTGTGTAATAGTAACCTCTTTCATCACCATAGGCTTTTACATCTTCTTCAATTTTAGAAATATCAAGAGCTCCCGTTTCAAGCATTTCCTTAACTCTTGGACTTATATCGTCAAACCAATATTGCTCCACTCCATATGCATTAAAAATATCTACTCTTTCTTTTGATACACCATTCTCAAGGAATGTAACAAATTCATGACCCTTTGCATGTCCGAATGCTGCAAGTGCAATTCCCGTATTTCCACTGGTGTTATCTACAATTGTCTGTCCTTCTTTTAACAATCCGGCTTTTTCAGCTTCTTCAATCATATTAAGGGCAGCTCTGTCTTTGATACTTCCTGACGGATTAAAATATTCAAGTTTTCCTAACAATTTTGCCTTTAAATTGTGTTTCTTTTCATAATTGCCCAACTCTACAAGTGGTGTGTGTCCAACTAACTCTGTAATACTTTTATAAATCTTTCCCATTCTTTCGTCCTCCTTATTCCTACTATGTCTATAGGTTTTGTTGGATTAAAAATACCACATTGCAATTTGTTTGTATAATTCCTTTATTCTATTTTCTGTTATAGGTTTTGTTTATAGCAAAAACAGGCGGCCATATGACCGCCTGTGAGGAAAAAATATATAATAATGTAGATAGTACGCTATTCCGTTGTGCCCTGCATTGCATCATAGTCCACCTCTCCGGTACGGACTTTAATAACATTGCGGACATCATATACAAAGATTTTGCCATCTCCTATATGTCCTGTATAAAGCACATCCCTGGCAGTATTGACAACCGTTTCCACAGGTACTTTTGCAATGACAATTTCAACCTTAATTTTTGGAATAAGGTTAATATCAACCTGGGTACCACGGTAAAAGTCTGTCTGCCCTTTCTGCATTCCGCAGCCCACTACCTGGCTGACAGTCATACCTGTTACTCCGATTCGGTTCATTGCCTCTTTAAATGCCTCAAATCTTGAACGCTTCATAATAACTTCCACTTTGGAAATTGAAGAAGCCTGCTTTGTCTGTGTGCTGTTGTCAAGAGTTATAGGTACAAGTTTTTCATGCTCTGATGTCTTAGACGGACCGCTCTGAAGAATTTCAGTATAACTGTTGGTAACAAAATCGCCGTATGCACTGTTAAGACCGTGTTCCCTGTTATCAAGTCCCTCAATCTCTTCTGCTGCGCTGACACGAAGCCCTGAAGTATGTTTAATTAAAGTAAATGCAAGTCCCATAATCACAAGGACAAATACCACGACAACCGCAGAACCAAGAAGCTGTGTTAAGAAAAAGTCTGCATTGCCGGTATAAAAAAGTCCTTTTGTCTTTGAAAAAAGTCCTGCAAGCAAGGTTCCAAGGATTCCACAGAAACCATGAACGCCGATTGCTCCTACGGGGTCATCTATTTTCAATACTTTGTCCACAAACTGTATTGCAATTATTGAAAATACTCCGGCAAAGATTCCTATAAGGCAGGCAGTCAAAGGTGTGTACTGGTCACATCCGCAGGTAATTGCAACAAGTCCCGCAAGAATGCCGTTTATCGTCATGGAAATATCTGCTTTTCTGTAACGGATTTTGCTTGTGATCATAGCTGCCACCGCTGCAATTCCGGCTGATAAAATTGTATTTAAAAATACGTTGCCGACTTTATCAGCTGCACCTGATGTAATAACCGAACCTCCGTTAAAACCAAACCAGCCAAACCAGAGAATCATGATACCAAGTGCCCCAAGGATTATATTGTGGCCGGGTATTGCCTTGCCTCGTCCATTCTTGTCATATTTATCAATACGGGGACCGACTATTTTTGCACCCATAAGTGCTGCCATACCACCAACGGTATGAACAACGGTTCCGCCTGCAAAATCATGGAAACCAAGCTTTGAAAGCCAGCCACCGCCCCATATCCAATGTCCTACAATCGGATATACAAACATTGATATAATTACGCTGTATATGCAATATGCCGAAAATTTAGTTCTTTCTGCCATTGCACCGGAAACAATTGTTGCTGCCGTAGCACAGAAGGTAATCTGATAAAATACGAAGCTGCAAAGAGATACCCCGTCAGGTAAAAGGGATGTATAGTCATCTCTGATAAACAAATCAAGATTTCCGATAAAACCGCAATTTTTACCAAACATAAGTCCAAATCCGATAAAGAAGAAAACCGGAGCACCTATACATATATCAATTATGTTTTTCATTACAATATTACCTGCATTTTTGGCTCTTGTAAAACCTGTCTCAAGCATCGCAAAACCTGCCTGCATGAAAAAAACCAAGGTTCCGCAAATCAACAGCCAGACTGTATTTAATGATGTCATACTTTTCTCCTCCTATCTTGATTCTCTTGTATATGGCTTGCCGTTTGCCTTAGGCTCTGAACCCGGCTTCATAAAGAATGAAAGCACTATGAGGGTTGCAAGGTAAGGAAGCATCTGTAAAAACTGATAAGGTATTGCATTACTTACAACCTGGAGTCTTAACTGCAAAGCGTCAAGAAATGCAAAGAATATACAGGCTAAAAGCACACCCTTAGGTTTCCACTTACCGAAAATAACTGCAGCAAGAGCTATATATCCTCGTCCTGATACAATACCGTTTACATAAGATGATATATATATGGTTGTAAGATATGCACCGGCAAGGCCACAAAGGGCACCATTTACAGAACATGCGAGATATTTTTTCTTGGTAATATTGATACCAAGTGTTTCTGCTGCCCTCGGAAATTCTCCTACTGACCTGAAAGCAAGTCCTGATTTGGTTTTATAAAGATAAAAACCTATAACAAGTGTCATAACAACCGCAATAATAAGAACCGAATAATTATCTGCCGTTACCGACTGCATGACTCCTGCCTGCTTTTTGGATACTGTTGTATATACAAGTGATGCTATGGCAAGTCCCAGAATATTCATGGCATTTCCCACTATTACCTGGTCTGCATTAAGATTAATTGTAAGGAAAGCATATATCATATTTACGCCCCATCCTGCCACAACGCCTGCAAGCATACCAAGATATGGATTTTTCGTAAAATATGAAGTAATAAAACCTACAATCGCACCCACTGACATAATGCCTTCAAGTCCGATATTGGTAAGTCCGCATCTTTCTGAAAACATCTCGCCTGTCGCTCCCAGTAACAACGGAGGAAGCATACGCATGGTTGCTATCAAAAGACCCGTAAGAAACGTTAAAGTGAATATATTATTCATCTGCCTTACCTCCTTTGAATTTTGATTTAAAGAACTGCTTAAACTTATCTTTTTCTACTAATACACTTCCGCCTACTACAAAGAATATAATTATCGCCTGAATAATACTTGCAATAGAAGACGGAACATTTGTCATAAGTTCCATTGAATTAGAACCTACATTTAATGCCGCATAAAACAGTGCCGCAAGAACAGTTCCTATAGGATGAAGCTGACCTATCAGTGCTATGGCAATTCCGTCAAAACCATAGTCTGCACAGAAACCGCTCTGTATTCTGAACTGAGTACCGAGAAGTTCAATGGTACCTGCCAGACCGCCGATTGCTCCTGAAATTGCTATGGACAGTATCAGATATTTTTTTACCGGAATACCGTTACAGTCAGCTGCCACAGGATTAATTCCTACAGCCCTGAATTTTACTCCATAAGAGGTTTTATAAAGCACATACCATATAAGTGCCGCTACAAGTAATGCGATTATAATTCCTATGTGAACTCTTGTTCCCGGAACAAGATTGGCAAGTCTTACCGCCTCAGCAACTTTTTCAGTCTGGGGAATCTTACTGTTTGTTGCTGCAAGAGGATACGTATATAGGTAACTTGCAAGGTAAAGTGCTATGTAGTTCATTAAAAGTGTACTTACAATTTCATTTACATTCCTGAATGCCTTTAACGCACCGGCTATAGCACCCCAAAGAGCACCCACTACCATGCCCACAATAATTGCACCTATTGTAATAAGCGGTGCAGGAATATTAGCAAATGTTTTTACAAACCATGCCGCACTTATCGCTCCCATTATGAGCTGTCCGTCAACACCTATCGTCAGCACACCGCTTTTATAGGCAAAAGTAATTGCAAGCCCGCAAAGTATAAGGGGAACCGAAATAGTAAGAAGCTCGCATATACTGTTTCCTGAGCCAAATGCTCCTTTAAACATATAACCATAGGCTTCAAAAGCATTGTTTCCCGTAAGTTCAATTATGATAATCCCAATAATAAGTGCAAACAAAACCGACACTATGGGAATGGCTATTTTCTGAATTGTTTTAGTTATTGATGCTTTCATATTCTTTACCTCCCATCATTGCTGAGATTTTGTCCATATCCGGGGTACTTCCGGATATTTCACCCATTATTTTTCCTTCAAACATAACTATAATTCTGTCTGAGATTTTAATTACTTCGTCAATATCTGCCGATACAACCACAACGCCAATGCCTTTATCCCTGGCTTCAATAAGGCTGTTGTGGATAAAATTAGTTGCACCTATATCAAGTCCTCTTGTAGGATGCATTGCCACGATGAATTTAGGATTTCTTTCAAGTTCCCTTGCTAAAATTACTTTCTGCTGGTTTCCACCTGAAAGATTTCTCGCTTGTTCCTCTATTGATGAGCAGCGTATATCATATTTTTCCTTCATTTGATTGGAATACTCTGTTATTTTTTTACTAAGTAGGAACTTGCCATGACCCTTTGAAAACCTCTTTTTCTCAAGGTCTTTAAGTACAATGTTATCTTTGATGTTCATATCTCCTATAAGTCCCATCTTATTACGGTCTTCCGGAATATGTGCAAGTCCGTCATTTATAAAATCAATAACCTTGAACTCGTTTGCATTCTTTCCGTCATAGATTCTCGTTCCTTCCGATGGTTTTGCTATTCCTGTAAAAATCTCTGCCAACTGGCTCTGTCCGTTTCCGTCAACTCCGGCTACCCCAAGAATTTCACCTTTATGTACTTTAAGGCAGATATCTTTTAATCCGCTGTGTTTGCTTTCCTTGTGGTAAGATACATCTTTTAATTCATAGATTAATTCGTCATCCGAATCAACATGCTTCTTCTCATAAGTTCTGGTAATAACTTTTTCGCCAACCATCAGATTAGCAAGTTCCTGTGGGCTATAGTCCTTGGCATTAACAGTTGTAATTGTCTGACCTCGTCTGAGTACCGTAATCTTATCCGAAATCTGCATTACCTCTTTCATCTTGTGTGAAATGAAAATAACGGATTTGTTATTGGCTTTTAATTTTTCGATAATCTTAAATAATCCTGCCGCTTCTTCATCCGTTAAAACCGCGGTAGGTTCATCTAATATGAGTAATTCTGCATCATTGTATAATGCCTTGATTATTTCAACTTTCTGCTGCATACCCACCGACAGATTGCTTACTTTTTCATTAATGTCAACCTGTAAATCATAGGCTTTTTCTATTTCCATAACCTTTTTGGTTACTGCGGTTTTGTTAAGAAGTTTTCCTTTCTCTTCAAGTCCGCACAGCATTATATTTTCAAGTACAGTCATGGCTTCAATAAGCATAAAATGCTGATGAACCATTGCAATACCTATATTTCTTGCTGTTAAAGGCGAATCCATATGCCATTCACAATCCTTATAAATTATTTCTCCGGATGTCGGCTGGTATAATCCGCAAAGAATATTCATAAGTGTACTTTTTCCGGCACCGTTTTCGCCTAAAAGTGTATGTACTTCGCCGTCACCAACTTTTAAATTGACATCTTTTAATGCATAGAAATCACCGAATTTTTTTGTTATTTTAATTAATTCAAGCATATGCATTCTTCCTTTCTTATCATTATGGTACATGTGATGACAAAATCCGTATTCTATACAGGCTCTGTCATCACTTTTTCTCAATTATTTTGCATAATTGTCACAATCAATTTCACCGCTCTTGATTTTATTGATTACATCATTAACCTTAGCCTGCTTATCCGCATCAAAGAAATCTCCGAATACACCAAGGCTGCATGTACCGCCGTCTTCAAATCCTGCGATATAATATCCGCCTTTAAATGTGCCGTTTGCCGCTGTTTCCATTGCATGATAGATAAGAGCTTCATTACTCTGGATAATACTTGTTACCGTAATATCGGGAGCTGTATCGTGGGACTCTGAAGGCTGTGCGATAAAGTATACGTTATCCGCTGACTGGCAGGCTTCTCTTACACCTGCATCAACACCTGATGCAAATGAGAAAATAACATCTGCTTTATTGGTTGAAATCATTGATATACCTATTTCTTTTCCCTTTGCAACGTCTGTCCATGAACCACTCATTACTGATGTAAATTTGATGTCAGGGTTAATATATTTTGCACCGGCTTCCATTGTCTTGCTTGCTTTAAGGATCTCGTCTGATTCCTCACCGCCGACAAATCCGACTGAACCGTTTTCTGACTGGAGTGCTGCAATTACTCCGGCTACAAAACCAATTTCAGGATTGTTCTGTGACATTGACAATGCATTATCCGCTGTATATGTTCCGTCAATTGCCGCAAAATCTACATCGGGATAATCAGGTGCGATTTCCGAAAACGCATCCGAAAGGTCTGTATCAGGTGAAATAATAAGGTCAACTCCTGCATCACAATACTGTTTTACGGTAGATGTCATATTCTCAAGTGACACATTTTCCACTTCAAAAGTCTTAATATTATCAAATTTTTTCTCTGACGCTTTAAAGCCTGCATAACAGCTTGAGCCCCAGCCGCCGTCTTCAAACGGACATGCTGAAATGTATGCTACTTTAAAAGTATCTGACGAACCTGAACCATTAGATCCGCTGCTTCCGCATCCTGTTAAACATGCTATAACAAGTGTTGCTGCTGAAATTCCTGCCACAATTTTACTTAATAATTTTCTTCTCATAGTTTCTTCCTCCTGTATGTGTTGTTATTCGCTGATTGGTTTTGTTATATATTTTCTATGCATCTCTCTTCGACGCATCCAATCCGTACCTTGTTTTGAAGCCATTTTAATGACCTCACGTTCATCTACTTTTGTAGCCTTTCCATCCTTTACGAGGATGTTGCCCTGAACCATTACCGTATTTACATTGCTTCCATTTGCGGAATATACGAGATTCCACAACAGATTGGTGTCATCTCCGTCCCAGTAAACCGGCTGTAAATTAGGACTCATGCAATCAACGAGAATCAGATCCGCTGATTTACCGGCTTCTATTGAGCCGATTTCTTTTTCCATTCCAAGGGATTTTGCTCCATTAATTGTTGCCATCCTTAACATCTCTTTTGCACCAAACATAAGTGCATCACAATGGGTTGCTTTCTGTAAGAGTGAACCTATTTTCATTTCCCTGAAAAGATCCATGCTGTTATTGTCTATCGGTCCGTCAGTTCCAAGTGAAACATTGACGCCCGCTTCTTTCATCATCGGTATTCTTGCAACTCCACATCCTAGCTTTGCCGCCGATGCCGGGCAATGGGCGAGGCTTGTTCCGGTGGCTGCCATTCGTTTCATATCTTCACTTCCAACCCATACGCAATGGGCTAAAAGTGTATGTTCACCAAGAATTCCTCTTTCCTCAAGAACTTCTATCGTTGATTTACCGAATCTTTTATGTATTGTCTGTTCTTCTTCCATCTGTTCACAGCCATGTGTGTGAATACCTACGCCATATTCCTTCTGGCATCTCACTGCGTCTTTATACATCTGTTCACTGCAATAGAACAGATCCTCAAGTCCCATCCACACTCTGATACGTCCGTTATATGACATGTGATGACTTTTAATTAATGCTTCATTAGTCTCCGTTGTATCAAAGAATGTATATGGTAAAACATCTGCCGCATAAGGTGCACAATGTAATCTGATTCCAAGTTCTCCTGCTGCTTCTGCACACCTGTCCATAAAACGGTACATATCCATTATTGTGGTTGTTCCGTTTTTCAGACATTCAAGGTAACAAAGCCTTGCCGCATGGTAAGCATCCTCTTCCATACATGCCCTATGCTCCAGATCATATACCGGAAGCCAGTCAACCATTCTCTGGTTCTCCACAACGCCTCTCATAAGGCTTGAATGGTTATGTGTATCAATTAATCCCGGAAGCAGTGCCATCTCGCCTTTGCAATCGATTATCTCATCTGTATCCTCGGGAATCTTAACCTCCTCCGAACTGCCAACTGCCGTAATCTTTTCTCCGTCTATAATGACTGTTCCGTTTTTAATTATCCTGTCCTGTTCATTAACAGTAAATATAGTTACATTTGTAATTGCTCTTTTCATATCGTTCCCTCCTAATTATCCCAATATCCAAAATGTACTTCGGCAGCCTTTTCTGCCAATGAATCAAATGGGCCTTCAACTTTAATTTTTTTCTGACCTTTTGCGAAAACCTCTTTGCAGGTCATTGTAAATGTAGGATTCTGTTCATGGCTTCCTGTCATCTGAAGGAGTCTTTCTTCTGTCATTGCATATACAACTTTTCCCACATTGCCCCAGTAAACAGCTCCTGCACACATTGGACAAGGTTCACAGGTTGTATATAAAGTACAGTTCCAAAGAAATTTTTTATCGTACAGCTTTGATGCTCTTTCCATAATTACTGTCTCTGCGTGTCCTGTACATCTTTTTTCTGTTATTTCAACATTTCCCTGTTCCAGAATTATTTCTCCGTCGCCGTCAACCAGAACACAGCCAAAGGGTGTATTTCCGCCGGCTCTCGATTTTCTTGAAACTTCTATGGCTTTTTCCAAATAATATTCATCTGACTTCCACATATCGTTCCCTCCTGCAAGATGTTTTTCAGCAAAAAAGGCGTTACACCGATGATTTCTCATCAATATAACGCCTTTGTTAATCTTTTTTTGATTTATGAGCATATATTAATCTTAAAAGAGCTTGATTTCAATATACATTTTGTATAAAATATAAATATATTTTTTTACATTTTGTATATATGGAGTAAATTATGGATTTAAAGAAATTTCTTGAACTTCCTGCAACAGGGGACTTCAGGCTTTTAAACAAAATAGATAATATTACGGATATTCCGGTTGAAAACATATCCCTTCTTGAGCCTCCGGTTGAAAAATTCGTCCGCAGGCACGAAATTATCCTTTCACAGGCTCTTACTGTAAGAGACAATGAAACTGATCTTAAGCAGTTTATTGAAGAATTATACCTTGCCGGTGCTTCTGCGGTTGTATTTGCATTTCCGGGGAATGATTTTCATATGTTGGACAATATATTGCCCATATATTCAGCTAAGAATTTTCCTATTCTCAGCATGGACTGGGACCACCTTTTTTCGGAAGTAGTTGAAGAGACTTTAAAAGAAATATGGAAAAACGAAAATGAAATACAGACCTACCTTGAGGCACTCCAGCGTGACCTCCTTAATCATTTCATTCAAGGGAAATCCCTTGAGGATGCAGCCGAGGTCTGCTACAAATATCTTGGAAGCGATATCGTTATCCTTGACATCAACCATAAAATTGTTGGACGTAATTCCATAATCAGACGTTTGTCCCCGGCAGGATACCTCAAATCGAGAACAGGTGAAATCAAGAGACTTGAGATTGCCAACTCCGGCAGACAATATGGCTTTCTGCTTCTTGACAATACAGTCTTTGATCTTAATTTTCACTCTGCTTCTGCCGTCCAGTGTATAAATACACCCCTGACTTTATGGTTTGACAGGGAATACGCCATTATGGCATCAAGAATGAAATCCAAAGAAGATTTTATTTGGAAACTTGCACACCATGAATTTGAATCCTTATCAGAGGTCTGCTCAAAAGCTGAACTTCTTGAACTTGATATCAGTGGAAATTTTAACTGCATCTTAGCCAAGGTATCCACTTCTGATTTTAATGTTGAAGGTCAAAGCAATGTTTTCATTGAGGAACTGGCCCTTAAAACAGCCTTGGATTACAAGCTTAAATGTCTTGTTTCTCTTCAGCACGATATTCTTGTAATTTTTCTTGAAAATAAAAACGAATCCAATACAAGGAATCAGATTGAAGATTATATTGCTTCTTTTGAAAAAAACTGTGAGCAGAATATTCCTGCCACAGCTTTTCTCTGGGGATATGATTCCATGGGACGTCCTGTTGACACCCTGAATCTTGGTTATAAAAATGCACAAAAAGCGCTTGAATTCTGTATTGATTCAGACGGAGCAATCCACTGTAAATGTTTCCAGTTTTCTATTTCAGAAAAGATTATAAGTCTTTTAAGAAATGACGAAGAAATCAGACTTACAGCTTCAAATATTTTAAATTCTTTAAAAAACTACGATACCATCCACAATTCCGACTATACGGACACTTTAAAGACATACATAAAAGCCAATTACAATATCAGTGAAGCCGCGCGGCTTTCAAATCTTCATCGTCAGTCGCTTATATACAGACTTGACAAAATAGAGGCACTTACCGGTCTATCCCTTAAAAACCATGAGGATTTGTTTACACTTGAGTTATGCCTGATGATGTGATAAAGTCTTCGTTTTTCAGTTTTTTATTTATCCTTATCCATATACCTGAATGCCTCTGCAAGCTCCAGTTCCGATATTCCGAGTGAAGAAGCTATTTCAGCTCTGCTCATACCTTTCTTTTCAAGGTTATGGCTTAATGTTACCCATGATTTATATTTGTTCTTTAATTCTTCTTTCCTGCCTTCTTCTATTAATCCTTCAAAAGCTTCACACATGTTAAGTTGCTCCTTTCAGTCATACAATATTGCGTTAATTGCATCCGCAAATATGTCCGGAGTAAAGTAATTCTTTAATAAAATGTCTTTCTGTCCTATTACAATCTCTTCCTTTCTTTTCTTAAATAATAAAACAGAAGCATTATAAAATTTTAACCTATATTATCCTTAAACATTATAACATTGTATCTATTGAAAAAAAACCCCTCGAGGAATTTATTTATTCTCTCAAGGGGTCTTAATATTACCAGTCTGCACCCGGACACATTGTTAAAAATACATAGTTATCTTTAACCTTGATTACAGGTTCGTTAGCTTCTGTACAGATGTTCCAGCGTGGGTTCGCCGACTTTTTCAGCTGTGCTGCAAGGGCTTCTGCATCATCCGTTTCAAAAATATATGAAACGTATGGAATTGAACCAATAACAGGTGCAATTTCATATCCATTTTTAAAACCTTTGATGTCCTCATCAAATCCCATCAATAAACCTTCTTTGACTTTATTTACTTCACAATCATATCCACCAACCGGAGCGATTAATTTTGCTATTTCTTCAATGTCTGTTCCTTTGTCTATCCCATCTTCAAAAATAGATACAATCTTTTTTTCAATTTCTGCCGAATCCATATCGTCAGAACCTGAATTATTGCCCTCTGATCCGGTTGTAGGATTATCTGTAGTATCTGTTACTGATTCCTTTGTGTTATCAATTGTTGTCTCACCGTTGCTGTCAGACTTTGAACATCCAAACAGTCCCACTGCCATTGTTAAAATAATAATACCTGTGAATAATTTTTTCATAATTTTCTCTCCTTAACTTTTTTAATTAATTTTCCTGTAAGTTTTTTTATAAGATATAAAATATATGCTGCCACTATGAGGCATATCGCAGTAATCAGAAACGTAATAAGTTTTTGTCCGGTTGCTTTATAAATCCCGGTTTCAAGTTTAAACCCGAAAATCATCTGCAGACCGTATAGTTCCAATGTAAGCCTGCCTATAAACTGCATCGGAAGATTTCTGATTGATACGTGTGATGAAATATAATCCCAAAGTAATACCAGCGATATTACAAAAGGAATTGCAATAATATAATACATTTCAAAGAAAGGTTTATTCAGTCTTTCAATGCTGCCATATCTGTAAAGCAGATAAGAACCTGCAATTAATCCTGCAATTATTACAGGAAGTCCGGATTTTTTTAACAAAAAGTTTCTGATTTCTTCATAATACATACCGATAAAAATTATGGGCAATCTGTTTACCAGTACAAAAACAGCTCTGTTTCCAAGGACATCCTTACATAACACACCAAGTAACAGCCAGCCAAGTATCATCCCAAAAAATGCCTTTAATCCAAAACGTTTTTTTAATTTTATCAAAAAAGGTGCTATGAGATATATAAGCATTATGGCAACAAAGAACCATAAAAAGGAGCCTCCTCCTCTTTTGAAAAATTCAATGCCTGAAATTACCTTGAAAAATCTCGGATATTTCCATTTCTCGTAAAAGCCTGCCACAACAGCAAACAATACAAATGGAATATATATTGACAGCAGCCTGTTTCCCACAAACTTCCAATATTCAATTCTATCTCTATGTGCCAATGAATACGCTGACACAAAAAAGAAAATATCCACGCCTATATATGCTACCCGGTAGATTACTAACTCTGCTTTTAATCCTGAAAAAGGGATATAAAAGTGGAAAATCATAATCAGAAGAGCCGCCAGCCCCATAATTGATTTTTTACATTTCACTTTTTTGCTTAATCCTTTCTTATAAAAAACTGATAATGTCCATCCGGAAAGGCCACAATACATATCTCATCATCCATATTATACTCATTATAGTAATAAACCTTACATATTATATTTTTTTTACCTGCCTTTACAGTTATTGACCCCATTTCATCACCAAGGTCGCTTTCATCCGGTTGTTTCATCTGAACCGATATCACTGTACTCGCATCATCAACAAGATTATATTCTGAACACTGTTGTACCACGGGAGCGCAATATATTTTATCGTCCAATGAAAATTCTATAAGCGAATATGATACTTGTGGCTGCTGTTGTTTTCTTACTTTATTTCCAATCATAAAGCTTATGCCTGTTATTAATATCAGACTTGCTGCTGTCACAATCCACTTAATGACATTAGATGGTTTACGGACTGTTTTTCCCGCCGCTTCAATCATATCAACGTCAATATCATTCATAGCTTTTAAAAAATCATATGAATTCATATATAATAGCCCTCCTTCTTAAGATATTGTTTTAATCCGTTTCTGACACGGAAAAGAATTGTTTTAACTTTGCCTTCACTGATGCCATATCTGTCTGCAATCTCAGCCACAGAATCCATATACCAGTACCGCCTTATAAATACATTTCTTTTTTCTTTGTGAAGTGTTCTAAGAAAAGAATTTATATAATTTTTAAGTTCTTCGCTTTCTGCATTTGCCGTTGTATCATCGTTTCCTGCAATTATCTCTGAAAGTTCGCCTGTCAGTTCCACAATTGTAGCACTTCTTTTCAGCCTGTTTGATTCTTTATACCGGTCCAGTGCAAGATTTCTGGTTATTTTTGCCAGAAAAGTAAAAAAATAGCCTCGTGGTTCGTGAGGAGGTATCGAATTCCATGCGCGCAAATAAGTATCATTCTCACATTCCTCAGCAATATCCAGGTCATCGCAAATACGATTGGCAATAGCAACAAGCTGCTTTCCATACTTATCTGCCGTATAAGAAATTGCTTTTTCATCTCTTACAATATAACGGTCTATAATTATTTCATCTTCTATGGGAAGCATCTCCTTTCTTATCCCTTCACTTATTAATACGACATATATTATAAGCAGGTTTCAATTATTTTAAAAAAAGACATATGCCCGGATAGCATATGCCTTTCCATATATTTTAGTATCTTGGTGTCAGCTCTACATACATATCTTTGTACTGTCTTGCACTCTTTTCCCATGACACATCTTTTTTCATATCACGGATGACCATATCATCCCAATATTTTCTGTTTTCAAAATAAAGTGTCTTTGCTCTGTTAATTGTATCGTAAAGAAGTCCTCTTTCATATCTGTCAAATGTAAAACCATTACCTGTATTATCAAACATATTATAAGGCTGGACCGTATCCTTAAGCCCGCCTGTCTCTCTGACAATTGGAATTGTTCCGTATCTCATAGCTATAAGCTGTGTCAGTCCGCATGGTTCAAATCTTGACGGAACTAAAAGAGCATCGCATCCGGAATAGATATTGTGTGCAACATTTTCATCATACGCAATATATGCACAGAAATTACCTTTGTACTTATCTTCATAATAACGGAATGTATTCTCATACCATGAATCACCTGTTCCAAGAACAACGACCTGTGTATGCTCATCCATAATACTTGGAATTATATCATTTACAAGGTCAAGCCCTTTCTGATTGGTAAGACGTGAAATAAGTCCTATTACAATCTTATGGTCATCCACATCAAGTCCCAATGACTCCTGAAGTGTCTTTTTATTAATTTTTTTATTGGCTATGGCTGTTTCTGCATCATAATTTGCCGCCAGGAGTTTATCGGTGGCAGGATTCCAGTTATCGGTATCTATACCATTAACAATTCCTCTGATTTTGTCACTGTGATACCTAAGATGTTCCGCAAGACCCTCTCCATATTCTTCCGTCTGAATCTCCCATGCGTATGTATTACTTACAGTTGTAACTTTGTTGGCATAAGCAATTCCGCCTTTTAACATATTAGCATCAAGCCAGTTCTGAATCATACAGTCTTTATTAAATACATAATCCGGAAGTCCTGACCAGTACTGAATCATCTTTCTGTCATATATTCCCTGGAATTTCAGATTATGTATTGTAAGTACCGCACTTGCTCGTCCAACATTGGTATCCTTAAAACAAGTTCTTAAATAAAGTGGCACTAAAGCTGCCTGCCAGTCATGACAATGTACTACATCCGGAGTCCAGTCCAGATAATTAAGTGCTGCAAGGGATGCTTTTGCAAAAAAGCAGAACTTAGGAATATCATCAATAAGGTTGGTATATGGATTGCCCCATGAAAAGAAATCATCATTGTCAATAAAATCATATACAACTCCGTCTTCCTGATATTCCATAATACCTACATAATACTGTCTTCCATCAGCACAAAGGTTCATATAAAAAGAACCTCTGTATTCCATTTTCTCCTGATATTTCCAAGGAATGCATTTATATCTTGGAAGTATTACCTTAACATCCAGGTTAAGTTTGGCTAAGCTCTTAGGAAGTGCAGACATTACATCTCCAAGTCCTCCGGTCTTGGCAAATGGGTAACATTCAGAACCTATAAAAGCAACACTTCTTCGTGGTCCCAAATCAACCGGTGCAGCCGGAATATTTTCCGTAACAACAGGCTCTTGCGTAACAGGAATATTCTCTGCTGTAACAGGCTCCGCAGCAGTCTCAGCTTTTTTTGCTGTTGTTTTCTTTGTGGTTGCTGTTGTCTTAGCGGTTGTTTTTTTCGCTGTACCGGTTGTCTTAGCTGTTGTTTTCTTTGCTGTCTCGGTTGCTTTTTTAGGTGCTAAAACTTCTTCGTTCGTCACCTTTACTTCTGTTAAGTTATCTTTAACTCCCGAATTAGCTGCACTTTTTTTATTATCCATACCTATCTCCAATCTGTGAAATAATATTATTCCTATATACTATTCTAACAATAAAGCAACTTTAGTTCAACAAAAACCTTTTTTCCACAGAAATACTGTCTGTTAATATCATAATTTCCTGATTCCATACTATCATCCCCCATTTTTATAAATTAACCTTGAAGACCGTTTGTCTGTCTAATCATATCTTCCACAACAATGTCATAGATTTCACCAACTGAATTACAGTATTCAAGTATTTTCCAAGGCTCATTAGTATGAAAATGTATTTTAACCAATTCTTCGTCTCCTGCGGCTATCAGACTGTTTCCTTCAAAATGTTCCGTTATATAGTCGGCGATTTCATCTTCATCCAAATCCTTGTCTCGCCTGTCAATTAATAACTGTGTGTCATACCTGTATGCAAACTGGTCATCCTCTGCATCTATTGAATTAATTCCCATTTTTAAAACCTCCATAGTTTTTGAATTATATTTTATCTGTTTTTTCCAATTTCAGTAATTGTATTTTTTTATCAAGACCTCCTGCATAGCCCGTTAAACTGCCATTTGTGCCCACAACTCTGTGACAGGGAATAATTATCGAAATCGAATTATGTCCAACCGCACCGCCAACAGCCTGTGCTGACATTTTCGCAATGCCTTTTTCCTTAGCTATTACATTGGCAATCTCACCATAAGTCATTGTTTTACCGTAAGGAATAGTAAGCATAATCTCTGCTACCGATTTTCTAAACGGCGTACCTGTAATTAAAATCTTTGGTGTAAAATCAGGTTCTTTTCCACTAAAATAAATATCAAGCCACCTTGATGTATCATCAAATATATCAAGGTCTTTTTCTGTACATTCTTCCTTGATGGAATCAGCAAAATATTTTTGTCCTTCAAACCACAAGCCTATCAATGCAGTTCCTTCACTTGCCATTGTTATCCTGCCGATAGGTGAATTGTAATAATTTGTGTAAATCATAAATTTATATCTCTTTCTTATCAAAAAACAAATATAATAATCATCTAAAAATAAAAAAATTGCAATCATCGGTTCCGGACCAGCCGGACTTTTTTGTGGATTATTACTGGCAAGGGCGGGATTTAAGCCTGTAATCTACGAAAGAGGAGGAAACGTCCACGAAAGAACGGGCATAGTCAATGCTTTTTTTGAAACCGGAGTACTTGATACGGAAACCAATATCCAGTTTGGTGAAGGCGGTGCAGGTACGTTTTCGGATGGTAAGCTTAATTCCGTCATAAAGGAAAAAGATGGAAGAATAAGAAAGGTTCTTGAGACTTTTGTGGAGTTTGGTGCAAATCCTGAAATACTTTATGTCAATAAGCCTCACGTTGGTACGGATGTACTTTCTGTGGTTGTCAGCAACATAAGAAATGAAATAATAAGGCTTGGAGGAACGGTTAATTTTAATTCAAAAGTAACTGACATATATATTGATACGGGTAAAATTACAGGAATAAGAGTGAATGACGAATATGACGAGGAGTTTAATGCTGTTGTACTGGCTCCCGGACACAGTGCCAGGGATACTTTTGAGATGCTTCTTAAAAAGGGCGTCGAAATGGAGAAAAAATCATTTGCTGTCGGAATGCGAATAGAGCATAACCAGTCATTGATTAATAATTTCGCCTATGGCAGGGACGATAACGGTTCATTGCCTGTTGCGGATTATAAAGTAACTGCTAAGGCCGGCAATAACAGAGGCGTATATTCTTTTTGCATGTGTCCGGGAGGATATGTTGTTAATGCCTCTTCGGAAAAAGATATGACATGTGTAAATGGCATGAGTTACTCAAAACGTGACGGTATAAATGCCAACAGTGCAATCGTAGTGACGGTTAATCCGGAAGATTTTGGGGAAAATGGAGTATTATCAGGTATGTACTTCCAAAGGCAGCTTGAACATAATGCCTATTTACAGGGAAAAGGCAGTGTACCATACCAGCTTAACGAAGATTTTATTAAAGGAAAAGTAACTTCAGGTTACGGTTCTGTAAAACCTCAGATACTCGGTAAAAAGACAGGTGCAGACCTGCGGGAAGTATTTCCTGAGTTTATTTGTGAATCAATTATTGACGGAATGAAATCTTTTGATAAAATAATACATGGATTTAATATGGGAGATGCAGTTTTTTCAGGTGTTGAAAGCAGAACCTCATCCCCTGTAAGAATTATTAGAAATGAAATGTTTGAAAGTATATCCGTGAAGGGCCTTTACCCGTGTGGTGAAGGTGCAGGATACGCAGGTGGAATAACAAGTGCCGCTGTTGACGGAATAAAAGTAGCGGAAGCCGTTGCTTTATCAGAAGAATAAAAAGAAGGTCATAATATGAACTATAGAGAATTAATTAAAGATAAGAAGAAAATAGTTGTTAAGATAGGTTCATCATCAATTACCCATGAAAGTACTGGCAATATTAATTACAGAAAGCTTGAAAAACTTGTAAGAATACTTTGTGATATCAAGAATCAAGGTAAGGATGTAGTGCTTGTATCATCAGGCGCCATAGCCGTAGGAAGACAGACGGTAGGAATAAAGAGAAGCAATGTTTTAGCGGAAAAGCAGGCTTGTGCCGCCATCGGACAATGCCGGCTCATGATGACATACCAGAAACTTTTTTCAGAATATAATCAGGTTGCTGCACAGGTTCTGCTAACAAAGTATACCATGCAGAATCATGAAAGCGTTGTTAATGCAAAAAATACTTTTGAAGAACTTTTTAAGTTAGATGCAATCCCTGTTGTTAATGAAAATGACACGGTATCTACTTATGAAATAGAATTTGGCGATAACGATAAGCTGTCGGCACTTGTAAGTGCACTTATAGGTGCGGATTTGCTTATTCTTTTATCGGATATAGACGGACTTTACACAGATGACCCTAATGTCAATCCTGATGCGGAATTTATCGAACTTGTTCCTCATATTACCGATGAATTAAGGGCAATGGGTAAAGGCTCGGCAAGTGCTGTGGGAACCGGCGGTATGGCAGCCAAAATAGACGCTGCAATCATAGCCACGGAAGCAGGGGCTGATATGATAATAGCCAACAGTAAAGAGGTTGATATTATTTCATCAATTTTAAATGGTGATAATATCGGAACACTGTTTCTTGCCAATAAAGCCGATAATTTTGACCTCGCCAATTATTTATAGAAAAGAGGAAGAGATATGGACAGACTTGATAAATATAACTATTATCTGGACATTGCGGAATCTGTTTCAAAAAGAGGCACTTGTTTAAGAAAACGTTACGGAGCCGTGATTGTCAAAAATGATGAGATAATATCCACAGGTTATGTGGGGGCACCGCGAGGCAGAAAAAACTGTTCCGACCTTGGTTATTGTATTCGCAACAAATTGAATATTCCAAGAGGTGAAAGGTACGAACTTTGCAGAAGTGTCCACGCGGAAGCCAATGCCATAATAAGCGCTTCAAGAGATAAGATGATTGACAGTACTCTTTTTCTTGTAGGTATTGAACTATCGGACAATACCTATGTAAAGAATGCCTGTTGTTGTTCAATGTGTAAAAGAACAATAATCAATGCAGGTATTAAAACAGTAGTTATAAGAGATGATGAAAAAAACTACAGGAAAATTGATGTGAATGACTGGATAACAGATGATGAATCAATTATGGGAGAGTTCGGATATTAGTAATGGATAAAAAGACAGTAAGAAACAATATAAAAAAGGCAAGAGACAGTATGACATCCAAAGAAGTATGTGATAAAAGCAGGCTTATAACGGAAAACATCCTTAAAATACTGGAAAAAGAAGAATCCAGGTATATTTTTCTTTACAGAAGCATAAATAACGAAGTTAGTACATCTTTATTGTGGGATTGTCTGAAAGAAACAGATAAGATAATATCATTTCCGCGGGTAAAAGGAGATGAGATGGAATTTTACCGTGTCTTAAAAGGAGAAAGCCTGAAAAAAGGTTATATGGGAATAGAAGAACCATGTCCTGTTAAGGAAAATCTTATTGATACAGATGACGGAATAATAATAGTTCCGGGAGTTGCATTTGATATAAATGGCAACAGAACGGGATACGGAAAGGGATATTATGACAGATATCTTAGCAAACACAGTAATCTTATAAAAATCGGAGCAGCATTTTCACTGCAGGTAGTTGATAGTATTGATGCCGATGAATTTGATATTCCGCTTGATTACATTGTAACAGAAAACAATATATATAGATGCAGATAAAGGAGACAAAATGAACGAACTTGAAATAATGGGCAGGCTTGCTGCAGATGCAAAGCATGTAACGGCAGGATTAAAAATCAACGAAAAGAATAACGCACTGTTAAAAATAGCTGATTTGATTGTTGAAAGAACAGACTATATCATTGAAGAAAATAAAAAAGATATGGAAATAGGCAAATCCGCAGGTATGAAAGAAAGCCTTCTTGACAGACTTAAGCTTACCCCTGACAGAATCAAGGGAATGGCTGAAGGCGTAAGACAGGTTGCTGCACTTGAGGACCCTGTGGGAGAGGTTATTTCCATGTGGGAAAGACCAAACGGTCTTAAAATAGGTAAAAAAAGAGTTCCTATAGGTGTTATAGGAATAATATACGAATCAAGACCAAATGTAACGCTTGATGCATTTTCGCTTTGCTTTAAATCAGGTAATACGGTTATTTTAAAGGGCGGAAGTGATGCTATTAATTCCAATAAGGCCATTGTAAGCGTAATCAAAGAAGGACTTACAGCATGTGATATATCGGAATACTGCATACAGCTTATTGAAAGCACTGACAGGGCGGTTACAACCGAATTTATGCACCTTAACGGATATGTAGATGTTCTTATACCAAGGGGCGGTGCCGGTCTTATAAGGTCTGTAGTCGAAAATGCTACAATACCTGTAATTGAGACAGGAACAGGCAACTGTCATATATTTGTGGATGAAAGTGCTGATTTTGATATGGCACTTGATATAATAGTTAATGCCAAAACACAAAGAACGGGCGTGTGCAATGCTTGTGAATCACTTATTGTCCACAAAAATATTGCGGATAAGTTTGTACCTGCCCTTGCTGAAAGACTTTTTACACACAAAGTTGAAATCCGTGGGGATGAGAGAAGCAGGGTAATTGTTCCTGACATTAAAGCCGCAACAGAAGAAGATTACGGAAAAGAATATCTTGATCTTATTGTGTCCCTTGTTGTTGTGGATTCTGTAGATGATGCCATAAAGCATATCAACAAGTACAATACGGGACATTCCGAAGCAATTATTACCAATGATTACAATAATTCACAGAAATTTCTTGATGAGGTTGATGCTGCGGCAGTATATGTTAATGCCTCTACAAGATTTACGGATGGATTTGAATTCGGCTTTGGTGCTGAAATAGGAATAAGTACACAGAAGCTTCATGCAAGAGGACCTATGGGACTTAAGGAACTGACTTCTACCAAATATATCATTTATGGCAATGGTCAGATCAGAAAATAAAATACAAAGAAAGGTTATTTATGGGCCAGTTAAATACAATCGTTCCTGAGAAGGAACCTGAAAGACAGTATTATTTTATAGAGCTGCTTAAAAATGAAATTAAGAAAAAAGCAGAAAAAAAAGGCGAAAGCCTTACCTATCACATCCAGACTTTCGGATGCCAGATGAATGCAAGGGATTCTGAAAAACTTGCGGGTATATTGGAAGCAGCGGGTTTTGTCCACACAGACAATGAAGAAGCTGATTTTGTTATATATAACACCTGCTCTGTAAGGGAAAATGCCAACAACAGATTATATGGACATCTTGGAAGAATGAAAGTTGTCAAGAAAAATAATCCGGATATGCTTATTGCAATATGCGGCTGTATGATGCAGGAGCCTGACGAGATAGAAAAAATCAAAACAAAATACAAATTTATCGATATTGTATTTGGTACACACAATATTTTTAAATTTGCAGAGCTTGTACACACGAAACTTAACTCAGAGGGAATGATTATTGATATCTGGAAAGACACCAACCAGATTGTTGAGGATTTACCGGATGTAAGGAAATATACATTTAAATCCGGCGTGAACATAATGTACGGATGCAATAATTTCTGCAGTTATTGTATCGTCCCTTATGTCAGAGGAAGGGAAAGAAGCCGTGAGCCTAAGGATATTATCAGGGAAGTTGAACGTTTTGTTAAAGAGGGAGTCAAAGAGGTTATGCTCCTTGGACAGAATGTTAATTCCTATGGTAAAACTCTTGAAAATCCAATATCTTTTGCGGAACTTTTAAAAGAAGTAAGCAAGGTTGAGGGACTTGAGAGAATACGTTTTATGACACCTCATCCAAAGGATTTATCTGATGAACTTATTGAGACAATGGCAGTCACACCTAAAGTATGCCACCACATACATCTGCCTTTACAATCAGGGAGTTCAAGGATTCTTAAACTTATGAATCGTCATTATACCAAGGAAAGCTACCTTGAACTTGTTAAGAAGATAAGAAAAAGAATGCCTGATGCAGCTCTTACAACAGATATTATTGTAGGTTTTCCCGGAGAAACTGAAGAAGATTTTAATGACACAATGGATGTTGTCAGGGAAGCTGAATTTGACAGTGCCTATACTTTTATATATTCAAAGCGTGAGGGAACGCCTGCAGCGTCCATGACTGAGCAGGTTCCGGAAGAAGTGACTAAAGAGCGTTTTGACAGACTTTTAAAACAGGTAGGAGAATCATCTAAAAAAAGATGCGGACTTGATGTAGGCAAGACACTTAAGGTACTTGTGGAGGAAGTCAACCAGAACCATGAAGGTCTTTTAACCGGACGTCTTGAAAATAATACTCTTGTCCATTTCAAGGGGAATTCATCACTTGTAGGTACAATATGTGATGTTAAACTGAATGAAAGCAAAGGCTTTTATTATATAGGAGAACTGGTGTAACAAACCGGTGATACAAAGGAAAGAGAAAAAGAATTATGCGAGATTTAAAGCCAAAATTATTTTCGGTAATGAAAAACTACAATAAGGACCAGTTTGTAAAAGATCTGATTTCCGGAATTATTGTTGCAATTATTGCCTTGCCATTATCTATTGCCCTTGCAATAGCTTCGGGAGTAAGTCCTGAACAGGGTATTTACACAGCTATTATAGCAGGTTTTTTTATTGCATTGTTAGGAGGAAGCAGGGTACAGATTGGAGGACCTACGGCTGCCTTTGTTGTAATAATATGTGGAATAATTGAGAAGTATACATTTACAGGTCTTGTTATAGCAACAATACTTGCCGGTATTATGATGATTATTTTCGGACTTATAAGAGCTGGAAACCTCATAAAATACATACCGTATACAATTACAACGGGATTTACCGCAGGCATTGCCGTAACACTTGTTGTCGGACAGTTTAAAGATTTTTTCGGAATTAATATAGGTGCTGTTCCATCGGAATTTATAGAAAAAGTACGAACAATATTTACTAATTTTTCAAAATGGAATTATGTGGCATTTCTTATAGGTCTTCTGGCACTTGTTATCCAGATATTCTGGCCGAAAATTATGAATAAGCTGCCTGAAAAACTTAAATATGTCAAAGCAATTCCCGGTTCACTTATTGCAATCATAATCTGCACCGTAATTGTGCAGGCCGGCGGCCTTACAGAAGGTGCCAATGCAGTTAAGACAATAGGAAGCTCATATCCGCAGGTGGCAGGTTTAAGCGGACTTTCAGCTCTTCCTAAATTTTCAGTGCCAAAGATTTCTTTTTCAATGATAAAAGAATTAATAAGCCCGGCATTTACTATTGCAATCCTTGCAAGTATAGAATCACTTTTATCGGCAGTAGTGTCCGATGGTATGATTGGAAGCAAACACAAATCCAATGCTGAATTAATTGGACAGGGTGTGGGTAACATTATGTCAGCACTTTTTGGAGGTATACCTGCAACGGGAGCTATTGCAAGAACTGCAGCTAATGTAAAAAACGGCGGACGTACACCTATTGCCGGAATTGTCCATTCCATAACACTTCTTATCATACTTGTAGTGCTTATGCCTTACGCTTCATTGATACCGATGCCGGTTCTTGGCGCTATACTTATTATTGTAGCTTATAACATGGCAGGTATTCCAAAATGTATAAGATTATGTAAAAAAGCACCTAAGAGTGACATTATAGTTTTTGCCGTTACATTTATACTTACGGTATTTTTTGACCTTGTTGTTGCGATTGAAGTAGGACTTATTGTGGCTGCAGCACTTTTCCTTAAGAGAATGGTTGAGACTACGGATGTCAAAGGCTGGAAATATATTGATGAGGAAAATGACCCTGATAATATCGGGCTTAAGGTAGTTCCTGATAAAACATTTGTATACGAAATCAACGGACCTTTGTTTTTTGCTATGACAGACAAGGTTATGGATATTGTTAAAGATACGTCGGAAGATGTACTTATATTAAGAATGAGAGCTGTTCCTGCAATAGATGCAAGTGCACTTCATATCTTTTATGAAATACTTGATACCTGTAAGAGAGCCGGAATAACACTTGTATTTTCACATGTCAATGAACAGCCTATGAAGATGCTCCAGAAGGCAGGATTTGATAAAGAAGTTGGAGTTGAAAACTTCTGTCCTAACATAGATACTGCACTTTTACGTGCAAAAGAAATCGTTTCTGCAAATAAGTAATTACGAAAGCGTGGTAAAGATGGCTGAATATTCACCAATGATGCAAAAATATCTTGAAACGAAAAAAGAATATGAAGACTGTGTGCTTTTTTACAGACTGGGTGATTTTTATGAGATGTTTTTTGATGATGCAATAAATGTATCAAGAGAACTTGAACTGACACTTACGGGTAAGGACTGCGGACAGGAAGAAAGGGCGCCTATGTGTGGAATTCCTTATCATGCCGCAGATTCATATATTAACAGGCTTGTAGAGAAAGGCTATAAAGTTGCTATATGCGAACAGGTGGAAGACCCTAAAACAGCTAAGGGGCTGGTAAAAAGAGAAGTAATTAAAGTTGTTACACCGGGAACTAATTTTAACCCTATGGCACTTGATGAGACTAAAAATAACTACATCATGTGTGTTGCATATATGCCTGATTCCATTGGACTTGCAACATCTGATATTACTACCGGTGAATTTCTGATTACAGAAGTATCCTCAGAAAGGGAACTGATAGACGAAATCAACAAGTTCACACCATCAGAGATACTTTTTAATGAAGCATTTACAATCAGCGGAATTAATATATCTGATTTAAAGGACAGACTTTCTTTTGCAGAGTCTGTCCTTGAGCCATGGTATTTTGACGATAAAAATGATGAAGATATTATACTAAGACATTTTAATGTGGCAACACTTGATGGGCTTGGAATAAGTGATTACAAGACGGCAGTTGTTGCTGCCGGGGCTCTTTTAAATTATCTTTATGAAACGCAGAAAAATTCATTGCCCCACCTTACGAGAATTACACCTTATGCCACAGGAAGGTATATGATTATTGACAGCTCCACAAGAAGAAATCTTGAACTTGTGGAAACTATGCGTGAAAAGCAGAAAAAGGGGTCATTACTCTGGGTTCTCGATAAAACCAAAACAGCCATGGGTGCCAGGCTTTTAAGAAATATGATAGAACAACCTCTATTAATAAAAGATGATATTGTTGCAAGACAGAAAGCCGTTACAGAATTTATTAATAACTATGTGGATTGCGCAGAACTCAGGGAATACCTTAATCCGGTATATGACCTTGAAAGACTTGTAGGCAGAATAAGCACAAAATCCGCATCTCCAAGAGATTTGATTGCATTCAAGGGTTCTATTGCCATGCTTCCTCCGATAAAAAAACTGCTGGCATCCTTTAAAAGCAGCCTGATTAAATCAATTTATGAAGAGCTTGATGTCCTTGAGGATATATGCAGCCTGATTGAAGCTTCAATTGTTGATGAGCCTCCGATTGCAATTAAAGACGGAGGCCTTATAAAAGAAGGTTACAATGAGGAAATAGACAGACTTCGTCATGCAAAGACAGATGGCAAACAGTGGCTTTTAAACCTCGAAGCAAGTGAAAAAGAAAGAACGGGAATCAAGAACCTTAAGATAAAATACAATAAAGTATTCGGATATTATTTTGAAGTAACAAACAGCTTTAAAAATATGGTTCCCGATGATTACATAAGAAAACAGACTTTAACCAATGCGGAACGTTTCACAACTCCTAAACTTAAAGAACTGGAAGAAGTGATTTTAAGTGCGGAAGATAAATTGTTTTCTCTTGAATATGACTTATTTACTGAAGTCAGGGACAGAATCGCAGGCGAGGTTTTAAGAATCCAGACAACCGCAAAAGCGGTAGCTAAAGCAGATGTTTTCTCCAATCTTGCGATTGTTGCCATGCAGAATAATTATGTATGCCCCACAATCAATGAAAAAGGCCTTATAGAGATTGAAGGCGGAAGACATCCTGTCGTAGAAAAAATGATAAGCAATGGTCTTTTCGTTGAAAATGATACAATTCTTGACAATCATAAGAACAGGATATCCATAATTACGGGACCTAATATGGCAGGTAAGTCAACTTATATGAGACAGACGGCACTTATTGTACTTATGGCACAGATAGGTTCGTATATACCTGCCACAAAAGCCAACATAGGAATTGTTGACAGGATTTTTACGAGAGTAGGTGCTTCCGATGACCTTGCAAGCGGTCAGAGTACATTTATGGTTGAAATGACGGAGGTTGCTAATATATTAAGAAATGCAACTTCTGACAGTCTGCTTATCCTGGACGAGATAGGAAGAGGAACCAGCACCTTTGACGGACTTTCCATTGCATGGGCAGTTGTGGAGCATATAAGTAATCCGAAGTTACTTGGTGCCAAGACTCTTTTTGCAACACATTACCATGAACTTACCGAGCTTGAAGGACAAATGGAATCTGTTAATAATTATTGCATTGCGGTAAAAGAACAGGGTGATGATATTATTTTTCTGAGAAAAATTGTAAAAGGCGGAGCAGACAAGAGCTATGGAATACAGGTTGCAAAGCTTGCAGGTGTTCCTTCATCCGTAATTGAAAGAGCCAAGGAAATTGTTGCGGAACTTGCGGATAATGACATATCAGCTAAGGCAAAGGAAATTGCAAGGCTTGGAATTTCAAAAGAAGCCTTGAAAATTCCTGATTCCGTGGGAAAAGACAAATATGTTCAGATGTCTTTGTTTGATGCAGTAAATAATGATGATATTATTGATGAAATCAAAGACCTTGAATTAACTAAGATGACACCTATAGATGCGCTAAATACATTATTCAGGATTCAGGACAAAATAAAGAACAGGTGGTAAGCTATGGCAATTAATCTTCTGGACAAAAATACTATAAATAAGATTGCGGCAGGTGAGGTAGTAGACAGACCTTCATCCGTTGTAAAGGAGCTTGTTGAAAATGCTATTGATGCCGGTGCAACAGCCATAACGGTTGAAATAAAAGACGGCGGTATTTCATTGATAAGAATAACCGATAATGGCTGCGGAATTGATAAAAACGAAGTCAGACTGGCTTTTTTAAGACACTCCACAAGTAAAATCAAATCTGCTGCGGACCTTGCGGGAATTTCTTCACTGGGATTCCGTGGTGAAGCTTTATCAAGTATAAGTGCGGTTGCCCAGGTTGAACTGATTACTAAAACAAAGGATGCACTTACAGGCACAAGGTACCAGATTGACGGCGGAACCGAGAAAGTATTTGAAGAAGTAGGTGCACCTGACGGAACTACTTTCCTTGTAAGAAATCTTTTTTATAATACCCCTGCCAGAAGAAAATTTTTAAAAACCCCTGCTACAGAAGGTGGTTATATAAGTTCACTTATGGAAAATCTGTGCCTGTCCCATCCTGAAATATCAATACGTTTTATAAATAATAACCAGCCAAAGATTCAGACAACAGGCAATGGTAAATTAAAGGATAATATATATGTAGTTTACGGACGCGAGATAACATCTAATCTTCTTGAAATAGACAGGCAGTTTAATGACTATTCCATTAAAGGATATGTAGGAAAACCTCTTATATCAAGAGGCAACAGAAATTTTGAAAATTATTATATAAACGGACGATACGTTAAAAGCAATATAGTTGCAAGAGCAATAGAGGATGCTTATGCAGGCTTTATAATGCAGCACAAATATCCTTTTACATCCCTTCACATTACAATTAATCCGGAGCTTCTGGATGTTAATGTACATCCTTCAAAAATGGAACTGAGGTTTTCAAATGAACAGGAAATATACAATAATGTAAAAGAAAGTATACTTCTTGCACTTACACACAGGGAACTGATACCTGAGATTAATCTTGAAAAAGCGAAAAAAGAAGAACCTTTAAAAGTTGAATATAATAAAAAAGAACCGGATACGGTTGTAAATTATGAAAAGGCGGTAGAAAAACAGCCTGAAACAGTAAATGAAAAAGAACATGTTATTGTCAGAAAAGTTCCTGAAGTAAAAAAACCTCTGGTTTCGGCAAGAATGCCTGAGCCTTTTGAGACAAAAAGAGCAGTTGTATATGAAGAAGTTGTGAAAGAAATAAAACAACAGGAAGAACCAAAACAGCTTGAACTGTTTAAAGTAAATGAACTGTTAAAAAAAGAAAATAAGAAAGATATTAAGATAATAGGCCAGCTTTTTGACACATACTGGATTATGGAATTTGAAAACAGTATGTATATAGTAGACCAGCATGCCGCACATGAAAAGGTATTGTTTGAACGTTTTATGAAGCGGTACAATGACAGGTCAATCACATCACAGATGATTAATCCACCCGTTGTTTTTTCGCTAACCACAGAGGAACAGAATGTATACAAGGATAACGAAGAATACCTTGCACAATTCGGATATGAAATAGAAGATTTTGGCGGAGGCGAACTTGCCATAAGAGGAATACCGGCTGATTTTTCAGAAGCAGACCCAAAAGAAATTTTTACGGAAATAATGGATTCTTTATGTATTGATTACGGTAAGAACACCCCTGAAACAATTAAAAACAGAATTGCAACAATGTCATGTAAAGCTGCAGTTAAGGGTAATAACAGGCTTAACATAAAAGAAATGGAAAAACTTATGGATGAACTTATGGAACTTGAAAATCCATATAACTGTCCTCACGGCAGACCTACATTTATCACCATCAGTAAATATGAATTGGAAAAGAAGTTTAAAAGAATAGTATGAAAAAACCACTTATAATATTGACGGGACCTACGGCAGTAGGAAAGACAGAGCTTTCAATTAAATTAGCAAAAGCTGTAAACGGAGAAATAGTAAGTGCTGATTCCATGCAGGTATATAAGGAGATGGACATCGGAACAGCTAAAATTACAAATGAGGAGATGCAGGGAGTCCCACATCACCTTATTGATATCCTTGAACCTAAAGATGAATTTAATGTATTTCTTTTTAAAGAATATGCCTGTAGAGCAATGGAAAAAATTTATGAAAGAGGACATATACCTATAATTACAGGCGGAACCGGGTTCTATATCCAGTCAGTTCTTTACGATATAGAATTCGAGAAATCTGATGAAGATAAAGAATACAGGGAATATCTTTATGGATTGGCAGAAGAAAAAGGCAAGGAATATATACACGATATGTTAAGGAAGGTTGACGAAAAATCAGCAGAAGAGATACACTTTAATAATGAAAAACGTGTAATAAGAGCACTTGAATATTTTAAACAGACCGGTAAGAAAATATCAGAACACAATGAAGAGCAGAAGAAAAACGAATCACCTTACAACTTTTTGTATTTTGTGCTTAATAATGACAGGGAAGTTCTCTATGACAGAATTGACAGGCGTGTGGATATGATGTTTGACATGGGACTGACAGATGAGGTCATAAGGCTTATTAAACACGGCTGCACCAAAGATATGACATCAATGAAGGCTATCGGTTACAGAGAATTTTTTGAATATTTTGATGGCACGGCTACATTAGATGATGTCAGGAAAAAAATAAAACTGGATACCAGGCATTTTGCCAAGAGACAACTTACATGGTTCAGACGTGAAAAAGAAGTTACAATGCTGGAATTACATGAGTTTGATAATAAAGACAAATTGTTAAAATATATGCTTGAAATGATAAAGGAGAAAAATATTATATAATGAGCAAAGAAATTTATGATTTATATCTTAAAATGGGGCTTTCTGAAAAAGTCCTTAAAATGGCGGAAGAAGCAGAAAGCGGACTTAAGGAACGTTTTAAAAAAATTGATGGTATTGCTGAATATAACCAGTTAAAGGTACTTCATGCCATGCAGAAAAACCGGGTAAGCGAGGCACACCTGGGAACCTCTACCGGATATGGTTATAACGATATAGGCCGAGATACACTTGAACAGGTATATGCGGATGTGTTCCATACGGAAGCTGCACTTGTCCGTCCGCAGATAACCTGTGGAACCCATGCTCTTACGGTTGCATTAGCAGGCAATGTAAGACCGGGAGATGAAATATTTTCACCTGTAGGACTTCCTTATGACACATTACAGGGTGTAATAGGAATCCGTGAAGAAAAAGGCTGCCTTAAGGAATACGGAATAACATATAACGGTGTCGACTTAAAAAAAGACGGAAGCTTTGATTATGATGCAATCCGTGAAGGAATTAATGAAAAGACCAGACTTGTTACAATACAAAGATCGAAAGGATATGCTGACAGACCTACACTTTCTGTTGAAAGGATAGGAGAACTCATTAAGTTTATAAAGAACATTAAACCGGATGTAATATGTATGGTTGACAATTGTTACGGTGAGTTTATTGAAACAATAGAACCATCCGACGTAGGTGCAGATATGGTTGTAGGTTCTCTTATAAAAAATCCGGGCGGTGGACTTGCACCGGTCGGAGGTTACATATGCGGTAAAAAAGAGTATGTGGATAATGCGGCATACAGACTTACAGCTCCGGGACTTGGAAGTGAACTGGGAGCGTCTCTTGGTGTTAATCCCTCGTTTTATCAGGGACTTTTTCTTGCACCTACGGTATCAGCAGGTGCATTAAAGGGTGCGATTTTTGCGGCACGTCTTTATGAAAAACTTGGATACAGGGTTATTCCGAACGGAACAGAAGAACGTTATGATATCATACAGGCAGTTGAGCTTGAAACACCTGAAAAGCTCATAGCATTCTGTAAGGGAA